>Ga0208821_1000256_pt1 | contig 45204 bp, 32 predicted proteins | sample June2015DPH_20_5_FD_184720 | JGI IMG/M metagenome (GOLD analysis project Ga0208821, IMG submission 184720) | Peatland microbial communities from SPRUCE experiment site at the Marcell Experimental Forest, Minnesota, USA - June2015DPH_20_40... | ecosystem: Environmental > Terrestrial > Soil >...
CGCGGTTTGCAGAGGGTTCGCTGCGAGGTGTTGTGGGCCTGTCTCACTTACAACATTCAGCAATGGGTCCGCTTGCGGTGGAAAGATCGCCTGCAGCCAGTCGAAGCCTGAAGGAAAAGGAAAGAGCCAGGGGCCAAAAGCGCCCCGCCAGGAAAGGTAATCCAATGTCGTGGCCATAATCAATCTCAGCCGGGGTCGATAACACCCGCAAAACGGTCCTTCTGCGGGAGAGTAGAACCTCGCCTTTCCCAATTCTTTCACACCTTCAGAGGGCCTGGAGTTTCTATATTTGCGCTTAGATAAAGGCTCCATTCCCCTCCTCTCCCCTGGGGAGAGGGCCTGGAGTTTCTACATTTGCGCTTAGATAAAGGCTCCATCCCATCCTTTCTCCTCGGGAAAGAGGCAGACGTCAGAGGCCCGACCGCGGACTTCCTAGCTCGGCGTCTGATGCTTCAGGAACGTCCCCTGCTCGAGTTCCCTGAACGCCTGGCGAAGCTGTTCTTGCGTGTTCATCACAATCGGGCCGTACCACGCCACAGGCTCCTCAAGCGGTTTTCCCGAGACCAACAGGAACCGGATTCCGTCGTCCCCGGCGTGTACCGTAACCTCGTCACCGCGATCAAAGAGTACGAGCGAGCGGTTGTCCGCCTCCGTGGAAGGCGACGTGTCCGCCCATCCGGCCGGTTCCGTGGGCACCGTCAGGGGACCCGACGCGTTGCAGAACTTCCCCGCCCCGGCGAAAACGTACGCGAAGGCGTGGCGAGTCGTCTCGACCGGCAAGGTCTTTCTCTTGCCCGGCTGAACCGACACATCGAGGTAGATCGGGTCGGCTGCGATCCCGTCCACGGGGCCGGTCTTCCCCCAAAAGCTTCCGCAGACGACGCGAACCTGGGTGCCGTCGTCATCCGTGATTACGGGGATGTCGACCGCCTTCACCTCCTGGTAACGCGGCGCTGTCATCTTGAGAGACGCCGGAAGGTTGGCCCACAACTGGAAACCATGCATTCGGCCGTCTTGATCACCCTTCGGCATCTCCTGGTGGATGATGCCGCTCCCCGCCGTCATCCACTGGACATCGCCGGCGGCGATGGCGCCGCTGTGCCCCAGGCTGTCGCCGTGCTCGACGGTTCCCGCGAGAACGTACGTGATGGTCTCGATCCCGCGGTGGGGATGCCATGGGAAGCCAGCCAGGTAATCCTCCGGACGGTCATTGCGAAAGTCGTCGAGGAGGAGAAACGGGTCGAATTCGGACGTGTTGCCGAAGCCGAAGGCGCGGCGCAGGTGAACGCCGGCGCCTTCCAGAGTGGGCTTCGCCCTGATGAGCCGCTTAATGGGTCGAAGGGACATGTTGGCCTCCACTACATAGAATCTATCATGTTGACAGCAGCGCTGCAAATGCTCCGGTCCTCCTGTGGTGATAGTGTCATTTGGGGTAGGATCCCTTTCGAAACGCCAGTCATTCCCGTCCCGCCATGGCGGGACGGGAATGACTGCGGGTTGCAACGCCCATGTCTCGCAAATTACACCACTACTCCTCCCATGCATCGTCGTCTGTACATCCGGTAAGCAGGAGGGTATACTCGCGGACGGCTCACGCAACGCAAGCCGCGCACTCCAGGGAGCCAAATCCATATCGATAAGGAGACGCCATGTGGACACGAAGAGACTTCCTGAGAATGGCTCTGGCCCTGCCCGCGGGGTTATGGCTGGCACGCTATAAAGCGCTGGCCGCGCCTTTGCGCGGTGCGGTCAAGATCACGTCCATCAAGGCGCTGCAACTGGATTTTGAAGGCGATGGTTGTCTGGTCAAGATTGAGACCGACGCCGGAATTACCGGGTACGGAGAAACCGGCGTGGATGGCGCGACGGCGCGCGCCCGCATCCCGCTCTTGCACCTCGTCGGCGCCGACCCCCTCGCCATCGAGCGTCATTTCCAGGCTATGACCGGAGCCATTCATCCTTTCCGGCCGATCATCCCCTTGATCAGCGGAATTGACATCGCCTTGTGGGATGTGGCCGGGAAGATTCTGGATCTCCCCATCTACAAACTGCTGGGAGGGCCGCTGCGCGCTGGCGTGCTGTTGTATTCACACGGGGATTTTCTTAAGGACATGAGCAGCCCGGCCTCCTGCCGCGAGTGGGCGCAGATGATCCGCGAGCAGCCCGAAGGCTTCACGACTTTCAAGATCGAGCCGAAGCAGGCCCTCGCTGCCGACGAAGAGGTGGGCCCCACCGTCACCACTGCACAACTGAGGAAAATCGCCCGGGGATTCGAGAACGTGCGCGCCGCCGTGGGCGATGACATCGACATCGCCGTCCATTGCCACAACCAGTGGGACACCCCCAGCGCGATTGCCGTGTCCAGGGCCACCGAATCGATGAAGCCGCTGTTCATTGAAGACCCGCTGAGCAGCGTCGAATACTGCGAATCGTGGACGGCGGTCAAGCGGGCGACACGCACTCCGATTCTGACCGGGGAAAAGCTCGAGATGGTCAAACAGTTCAAACCCTTTATCGATACCCAGGCGGTGGACATCATCCATCCGGATGTTTCCTATGCGGGTGGTATCAGCGGCTGCCGAAGGATCGCCGACTACGCGGCGCTGTACCGCACGCCCATGGCTCTGCACAACGTGGGGACACTCGTACGGACGTACGCCTCGGTTCAACTCGCCGCAGCGATTCCAAATTTCTACCGCTCGGAAAACCGTCTGGGCCGCCCCGGACGCATGGTCGAGAAGATGGCTGCGGGAAAGCCGCCGGTGGTCAGGAACTCGACCTTTCAGCTTCCGGAGGGGCCCGGCCTCGGTCTCGAAATCGACCCCGGCTTCATGCGCGAGCACACGCCGCGTGGGGAAGACTGGACCTAACCTCATTATGACCATCGACGATTGTCGCCGCTTTTACGCCGAGGAAATACGGTTCACTGCCAATGTCCGTTCAGCCGCTCTAGTCGAGGCATTTGCCCGCGTGCCCAGGGAAAAATTTCTCGGCTGCGGCCCTTGGGAGGTGGCCTCCGCGGACGTTAGAGGGATGTCGGTTTTGGGCGCCGTGCAGATGTCGTACACGCCGGTTGACGATCCGCGTCACCTCTATCACAACGTGGTGGTGGTGCTCGACAAAGCTGCCGACATCAATAACGGCCAGCCAAGCGCCCTGGCGCGCTGGATTGACGCGCTGGATCTCAAAGCGGGCGATCGGGTCTATCACCTCGGCTGCGGGGTCGGCTACTACACGGCAATTATGGCGGAAGTAGTTGGACCGGGCGGGAGCGTGGTAGGCATTGAGCTACACCCTGGTCTGGCGACTCGCGCAAAAGAGAACCTGTCTTGTTATCCGAACGTGACGGTGCACGCGGGGGACGGGGCTGAATTCGATCCGGGCGCATGTGACGCCATGCTGATCAATGCGGGGGTGACGCATCCGAGCCCGCTCTGGCTCGATCGGCTGCGCGAGGGCGGCCGCCTGGTCGTGCCGCTCACCATGGGCGCCACTCCCACCGTGGGCATCGGCGTGATGACAAAGATCACTCGCGAGCGTGGCGGCCTTTCCGCCCAGATCGTGACCTCACTGGCAATCTATTCCTGCCGGAATGGGCGGGACGCGCAACGCGAACCGCTGTTGAAAGCGGCCATGAAGAGCGGCGCGTTGATGAAGATGAAGTCAGTACGCCGCGACGCGCACGAGCAGGCCGACACCTGCGTGATTCACGGCGCCGATGTGTGCTTGAGCAGCGCGGAAATTGGATAACGAGCATCAGACAGCAGCACGCGATTTGGGCGGTCCTGGAATCCGCCGCCTGATGGCTGTTGTAAAATCGCGTTATCAGCAAATCTGCAAGCGGAACGGTTGGCCGCCAATGCTGACGGGCCATCTGGTGCCCCGCTGTATTCATTCCGCCCGATTGACGGCTTGATGTTCCAAGCCTTGTCTATTGAATTGCCTCAGGCTCCGCGCTTGAGTATTGGAGTAGCTCTGCGGTTTCTGGTCACGCAGGCCAGACGAAGGCCAAGCCATAGTTTGAGGGAACGGTGATGGCCTGGGTGGCGCCGTCGGCTGCGACCGTGATCGTCTGCACACGCACGTCCGCATCGACCATCTCCTGCCACGTTCCCGCTTTGGGAAACGGCAGGTTTATTGTTCCAGCCGTATCCGAGAAGTTCAGCAGCACCATGACATACTCTTCAGGCTGTGTAGAGGTGGCTGGGGCGTGGCGGTGGTAAGCAACGATCTGGTTGCCCTGGAGGGACTGCAAGTAATAGTAGTAGGACTCGCGGCCGCGCAGAGCGCGGTAGGTGCGACGCAGCACTCCGAGCCGGCGGTAGACGCGAACCAGCGAGGCGCCGTAGTCGTCGTAAAAGTATTCCCAGTGCGTGTCCCTCCGCAATCCGATTCGCGCCGACCCACTGCCGGGAAGGTTGTAGTTGTCTGCGAACTCCTGGCCCTGCCAGAGCATGGGAACACCTTGAAGTGTATAAAGCGCGATGGCGAAGGGCTGTAGCTTATAGAAGCGGCTGCGGTCGCCGGGGGGGAAGAAACCGTCGGACTGGGTGCCGGCAAACACGATCAATTGGCTGTGGTCGTGCGTCTCGAGGTATTGAAAGGGCGCCACGGGCATATCCACCGGTTCGCCCGCAGCATTATCCACGGTTTTGGTATCCGGGTAGCCGCTGAAGCGCGGATCGAGCAGGTGGGCGAAATTGGCATCCACATAGTTCCACTGCACCATGTCCTCGGCTTTGTTCAGCAAGTCGTCCTGCCAGGCGCAGCTCGTGTAGGTATTTCGCAGCACGTCACGCGCTTTCGATAGCGCCTCAGCGCACTGGATGATTCGGCTGTAGCTGCCCGAGCCTTGCTGGAAGCGCTCGATGCCGAGCGAGTATTGGTAAGTATCGTAAGCGAGCTTGGCATAAGCGTCGTCGGTGGGGCCCGTGTAGAGATCTGTGACCTCGTCGTAGCGAAAGCCGTCCACATGATATTCGTCCAGCCACAGGCGGTTGGAGGTGAGGAAATACTCCTGCGTGAACGGTTGAGAGAAATCGGACTGGGGGCCGAAAGGACCACTGGCTCCGATCATCGGACTCGGCGCCTTCGCTGCGCCGGGGGTATTGTTCACGTCATCGTAAACCAGCTTATAGGCAAACATGGGATCGACGTGCTGGTAGACCACGTCCAGGATGACGGCCATCCCGACAGCGTGGCAGGCATCGACGAGCCGTTTCAGCCCATCGACGCCGCCGAAGCGTGCGTTGGGCGCAAAGTAGTGGAGCGGGCCGTAGCCCCAGTCGAAATCGAGCTTGACACTCGTGACGGGCATGAGTTCCAAGCAGTTCACGCCCAAGCTCTCGAGATAATCAAGCCGCTCCACGACCTCGTCGAAAGTGTCGTTAAACTCCTCCACCTGGAGCTCGTAGACCACCAGATCATCCAGTTCCGGGGTTTTGTAAGCCGCGTCCGTCCAATTGAAAGGAACATCGACGCGCTCCAGCGTGACCGCCGACAGTTCGCCAATATCGGTTGCGCGGGCAAACGGATCGGTAAACCAGCGCGTCAGGAGTTGGCGGCTTCCGCCGGGGGGCGCCCACCAAAGCTGATAGCGGTAGAGATATATGCCCTCCTGGCCGAAATGAGTGTTCAGCAAAGGGCGGAGGGGTACGGTCGCGGTCCACAGGTCCAGTGGGTGACCGTTTACCCAGGTGAGAGGGAAATCCTGCGTTGGGATCGCGGGGTCGAAGCGGTCGTCACGGTGGATGATCCGCACCTCCACCTCGAATCCATCGGTGGCGTGGATGCCCGGCAGATACACCCCGAAACGAACGCTGAGATTCCCGGAAGGATCGCTGGAGCCGAAGGCCCCGACTTCATTCAGATTAATCATGTCTCTCAGCACGCTCACTTTGCGGGAGGGTTGGAAGGGGGTGCGGCAGCCTGAACTTTCTGGATGGCGTCCCTCATGCCGGTCTCCCACTTCTCCGTCGCGTCGTAACCAATACCTTTCAGGCGGACCACGCCGCCCGAATCCACAATCCAATTCTGCGGGATTCCATTCACCTTGAGCGTGTCGCTAACGTAGCTGTAAGCCGGGAGCACGGTGAGCGCGAGCTGATGCTCCTTAAGGAAGGGCTCGATAATCCCAGGGTTTTCATCCATGTTCAAGGTGATGAACTGGACGTCGGAGCGATTCTTGTACTGTTCGATGAGTTTTTGTAAGCGAGGCAACTCCTCGCGACAGTACCCTCACCAGGACGCCCAGAAGTTCAGGAACGTCACCTTTCCTTTGAGCGAGGCCACGTTCCAAGTCTTGCCGCTCAGGTCGGCAAGTTCGAAGGTCGCCAAGGGTTGATTGGCGTCCTCCCACGTCAGCGTGGCCTGGTTGGCCAAGGCGTCGGCCCGGCGGCCATACCATAGCCTCCAGCCTTCGTCCGTGCCGCCGAGGCTGGCCCAGAGCTGGCGCGCGTTGTCGGCGAGCTCATCCTTCATTCCCGTCTCAGGCTTTTGCTGGGCGTCGAGCCTGGTGAGCAAGGCATTCTCATAGAACGCCATAGCATCGAGCTTGCGACCCTGGAGTTCCCCCTCCCGGGCCATCAGCCCCCAGTAGGCAGCGAGCTGACCAGCATAGGTTTTCTTGCGGTCCTGTTTATCGCCGGCGAGCGACTTCAGGTCTTCGAGCCGCTCGTCCATCTGCGCAAGCAGGAGCTGGGCCTTGTCCGGCTGTTTCAATTGCAGAGTGCCGTCCGTCTCGAATCCCAATCCCTGAAGGCGCGAGTAGGCCTGATAAAACTTGTTGTCCTCGAGGTTCTCCTTGGTGGCGTAGAGATCGTAGTACGGCTCCTTCGACTCCATTGCCCATTTGGCGAGTCCCTTCTGCGCCATCTCCACCACGCGCTCGGGCTCGAGATGTCTCTTGGTGAGCACCTCGCCCACATTGAAGTAATCACCGCTGCCGGGGCCCTCCGGCCCGGCGTTGCTCATCATGACTTTGATCGTCTGATCCACCGCCTTCATCACGTCACCCGAGGGCAGATCTTCGAGATGCTGCATAGCATCCAAGCGCTCCATCCAGATATAGGTAGTGTTGGGGCGCTCCTTGACCCACTGGGCGGTCTGCTGCAACAGATCGCTGTAGTAGGCCCGTTTCTTGTCCGGGGGCGCATCGTCGCCCGGATAGTGGTGGTCTTTCCGCCATTTTGACATCGCCGCCAGCGACCAAGGCTCTGGGAAACGCATTTGCGCCTGCTCTTCTGCCCAGTCGGACTGCTTCTGATCGTTCACCAGCTTGTAGCCCTCCACGAGCGCCCAGTACCACTGGCGCTTGTCCTCGAGTTTAAGCTGGCGGAGGCGTTCGAGGTCCTGGCCCACCTGCCGGCGTAGCGGGCCATATTCTGACGGCGGATGCACCTTGAACTCAAGCGACCAGAGCGTCCGATAGGCGCCGACAGCATCGGGGTCGCTCCGGCTCGCGAGCAGGGTGCGCAAGTGGGCGGCATACGGGCGCAGAAGGTCTTTGTCGTCGATACGGGTCAGCCGCTCGTAACCGTCCAGGGAGGCGGGGCAAGCGTCGAGGAAGGCCTTCAGGTGCGCGGCGCTTTGCTCCTTGTTCAAGAACACCGGTGAACTATAGATGGTCACAAGCTGCAAATGTGGCCAAGGGAAGTTCGGCTCTTTCTGGAGAGCACCACTGAACAGTTTAATGGCCTCCGCCGACTGGCGGCCCAATAGCGCCAGACCGTAAAGGTACGCCAACTGCGGGTTGTCGGGGTTCCGCTCGTAGCGCGCCTTGTATTCGGCAATCACCTTGTCCTTATCGGACCTGCCATACATCGAGCCGATGTACGCCCGCTGGACAAAGACGTCTTCAGGGTACTGGCGCAGCAAGGCTTGAAGGGCGGCGGCGCTTTGTTCGTGAAACTGCCAGCCGGTCAGCGCCGGGGTCTGCTGGGGCAACTGCTCGAGGGCCGCCTTGACGGCCGACGCGGGACCGCACACGTCTGCTGACTGCGCCCACGCGTTGCCGGGCGCCAATCCCACCCACAGCAATGAGAAGCAGAGCCAAACCTTTAGGAAGCCGATAAAGGAAGATTTCTGAGTTCCCATCAAACCCTCCGAACTCGGGAGTTTCCCGCCTTTCTGTACCTGGATTTTAACTCGCCTGGCCCTCAAGGTCAAACTGACCTGGAAATGGGTATTGGTGTCATTTGGCAGAAGTTGATTTTTCGTGTGGGCCTGTGAAGGCAGTCATTCCCGCGAAAGCGGGAATCCAGTGGGAGGTTAGGCTCATTAGGGCCGGGCAATTCTAGGCCAGACGGACTCGTACAAAGCGGTAACGCCAATGTCGCCGCGTGGATTCCCGCTTTCGCGGGAATGACCTGGATTCCTCCGCCGCGCGGGGGAGTGGCACGCAAGACTTGTAACAGCTATTTCCTGACAGGCCCTAAGTGAGCTCGCCGGGGTGAGCGGGGGTGGTGGACGAGCTTTAGGTCCAAAGGGCCCGCCATTCTTATTGGCGATCGGTGGGGTCTACAGGCTTTCTTCTGACTTCTGTCTCCTGACTCCTGACTTCTGTCTCCTGACTTCTGACTCCTGCTCATCACTCGCCACTGTCTATCTATCCCCTACCCCCCAGTCCCTCGACCCCGACACCTGCCCTTCAGGGCTGAGTGTCTAACGAGGTAGCGTCTTCCGTCCAGGCGTAATAGCCCCGGCGGGCATAGACTGTGTATTTTCGCTGGGAGTCAATCGAACCATCCGTGATGCGGATCTCGATTTCCCGGAAGGCGCCATCGTGGCGACGGTTGGTGCTGTAGTAGCCGAGGCTGTAACGCTGCTTCAAGCGGGAGATCGCGGTGGCCATGGCTGAGCGGATGGACTCCAGGTTTCTGGCGTCGATGACTTCTCCTCCGGTCTCCTGGGCGATCTTCGGCACGGAAACCTCGCGAAAGAGGGGAAGAAGTACGTACATCGAATGTGGGTGTAACCCTTCCTCGACCCGAATGCTGTAGATTACCGCCTCCGATTCAAGCGCCTGGCGAATGACGCGACTTTCGTCGGTGTAACCTTTGAGGGTGTTTTCATTGTCAGAAACCAGGATGATGGCGTGACGGCGATCCGGGGCCGCGCGGGCGAGGTAATGCGCGGCCTCGAAGAGGGCGTCTGGGATGACCGTGCCGCCACCGGCGCGAATGGTTGCGATGGCGTCCGTTATGCGTTGCCGATTCCTCGTCAGACCTACCAGCATTTCCGTTCGGGCGGCAAAGTCAAACAAAGCCACCCGATCGTCCGGTTTGAGTGAAGAGAGCGTGTCGAAGGCCACGCGATGCAGTTGCTTCAGAACCGGACCCATGCTCCCGCTGCAATCCAAGACCAGGGCTACAGCCAAGGGGAGCTCATCGCGCGAAAAATAACCGATTCGCTGCTCGACGCCGTTCTCGTAGACCCGAAAATTCTCGCGCCTCAGGTTGTTGACAATGCCACCGTCCTGATCGCGAACGGTCGCCTCGACCAGGACCAGATCCACATCCGCCTTAAGCCTGAATCTGTCCGCCCCGCCTGCCGTCGCAAGGCTGTCAACGGGCCGGGAAGTCGCGGTGGGCACCAACCTTTGCGTCTGCTGCGGCGCAACTCTCGCCGCATCTTTCGACTGGCTATCGGGTACTGCGCCTGGCCGGCCGTCAGGAGGTAAATCCCCAGGTTTCCCGAGCGGGGCGGCAAGGTGCTCTGGAGGGGCCGCGGAGGAGGTAGCGGGTGGCGATGATGGCGGGAGTTGACCGGGAGCGACCTGTGTCCCGGCCAGCGCCAGGGCTAGCACAGCGACAATCCGACGCACCAGCGCGTTTTTCATCAGCGTCCTCGCTGGTTTTTGCGATGCATGCGATCCAGCAGGCGTTGTCCAGGAAACGCAGAAGAACAGGGACTAGATGCTGGGGCAATTCTGACTGGCTCCTTTTTGACCCGGCGCTAACACCCGCGCGGCGAAACCCAGAGACTTAATAAACACGAGCACAAGCGCGATCCACGTCAACGTTGGAGATTTCCCAGGGCTCAGGAAGGTGTGAAAAAATCGGGTTGTGGCGGCGCGTCGTAGGGGCAACCCTTGTGGTTGCCCCAGGGCGGCCACAAGGGCCGCCCCTACAACGCGATTTTTTCGCACCTTCTCAGCCAACCAATTCCACGGCAGGGAAGAAATAGCCGATTTCGTAGGCGGCGGTCTCGGGGGCGTCCGAGCCGTGGACGGCGTTGTATTCGATGTCGGTGGCGTAGAGCTTGCGGATAGTTCCGGGGGCAGCATTGGCGGGGTTGGTGGCGCCCATGACCTCACGCAGGCGGGCGATGGCGTTTTCGCCTTCCAAAACCATCACCAGCGCCCGGCCGGAGCTCATGAACGTAGTGAGACTCTCGAAAAACGGCTTGCCGCGATGCACGGCATAAAAACCCTCAGCTTCTTTCTTGGAAAGGCTCACGAAGCGCGCGGCAACGATTTTGAACTTCTTGGCCTCGAACATCTTGATAATGTCACCGATGTGTCCCGCTTCAACAGCGTCAGGCTTAATAATCGTAAGGGTGCGTTCTATTTCCATGTTCCTCCATCCGAATAGTGAATGGTGAATAGTGAATAGTAAATTGTGAACAGTAAACGATGAACTTCAAAAACAGTCGCGAAGTTGTAGACTCCGGAGTGTGCGGCGCGAACCCTGAATTCACTATTTACTATTTACTATTCACCATTCACTATTCAGAATTCATAATTTGTTTGAGCGTCTCGCCGATAAGTGCCGGGCTCTCGGCCACCGCGATGCCCGTTGCCTGGAGTGCCGCGATCTTGTCTGCGGCAGTGCCTTTACCGCCCGAAATGATGGCCCCGGCGTGGCCCATTCGACGACCCGGCGGTGCGGTGCGGCCGGCGATGAATCCGACCACGGGTTTCTTGACGTTCGCCTTGATGAACGCGGCGGCTTCCTCCTCGGCCGTGCCGCCGATTTCGCCGACCATGACAATTCCGCGAGTTTCGGGATCTTCGTTGAAGAGCCGCAGGACATCCACAAACGTAGTCCCGATGATGGGGTCGCCGCCGATGCCGATGCAAGTGGACTGGCCGATGCCAAGAGCGGAAAGCTGGCCCACCGCTTCATACGTCAGGGTCCCGCTGCGGGAAACCACACCCACGTCTCCTTGCCGGTGGATGTGTCCCGGCATGATGCCAATCTTACATTTTCCCGGTGAGATGATACCCGGGCAGTTGGGGCCGATCAGCCGGGTCTTGGTTCCCACGAGATAGCGCATCACGCGCACCATGTCGAACGTCGGGATGCCTTCCGTAATGCAAACCACCAGCGGCAACCCAGCATCAGCAGCTTCCAGGATTGCGTCTGCCGCGAACGCTGGAGGCACGAAGATCACAGAAGCGTTGGCGCCGGTCTTCTCCTTCGCTTCGTAGACGGTATTGAACACCGGCACGCCATCAACCGTGCTGCCGCCCTTTCCCGGCGTCACGCCAGCCACCACCTTGGTACCGTAGGCGATGGCCTGTTGGGTATGAAAGCTGCCCTCGCGTCCGGTTATTCCTTGGACCAGCAGCCGCGTGTTCTCGTCAACAAGTATAGACATAGGGTTGATAGTTCAACGGATCTCATAAAGATAAGCTTCGTCAATGAACATTCCACCCACCATGGTGTTGCCCAGCCGCGCCCCTTCCACTGAGGCGGTCTGAGCAAAAACAGAGCGCAGTCCCTGGTACAGGGGTTGCTTTGGGCTAATCAACTCGATTCTTATGTGCTGGCTGGAATCAGCAGTGATGCTTCGCATAATCGGCGCTAACTCTAGGTAGGCATCCCGCGGCCCCAGTGTATCGACCTTGGGACTGGCGATCACCAAATGCCAACCGCCTATGTTGGGCTCCGATAACCAGAAGATTCCCTTGATAGGGAAGTCCTGGTTGTCCCGTAATCGCTGCCACAGCTTTCTTCCAAACTCGATGTCTATTCCATCGAGCGTTTCGACATCGCTCATTACCACCTCCTGCGAATCCATTCCATAACCCCACTTCCTGGGTCCATGACCGCAGAGTATAGAGCCTTGGCCTGGAACTCTTCCACCATTTCATAACGGTTTTCATCGTCCCAAAGGAGGACCGTATTCCAATTGCCCTCCAGCTTCACGTCACCACCGAATTCCTTCTGGAGGTCTTTCCAAAGCACCCCATCAATTTGAACCAGTTCCCTCAGCTTGTGGGTGTAAGCCCGGTTGATGAAATTCTTATCTGGGAAATCGTACTGCTGAACCGCGCGAGCTAGATACGCCTTTAGTGCACACTCAACAGCAAGGCCCGTCATGTAATACGCGCCAGTCCAGCATGCTTTGTCCAGCAAAACCCCGGCTTCCTTCAGTCTGCTGTCCGCCAGGAGCCGCAATTTGTCCCGATTCAGCCGAGCAGCGATCACGCAGCCTCCTGCCACCAATTCTAACTCATGCGCAGACGAGTTAACGAAAATGGATCAAATCCCCGCCGCCGCGACGACCTTCTCCGCCGCATCCTTCATGCCCTGTGCGACGGTGAAGTTCAGTCCCGATTCGCGCAGAATTTTCTGGCCCAGCTCGACGTTGGTGCCTTCCAGGCGAATCACCACCGGCGCCTCGATGCCGAGGCTTTTCACCGCCGCCACGACGCCGTTCGCGACGACGTCGCAGCGCATCATGCCGCCGAAGATGTTGATGAGCACGGCACGGACGTTGGCATCGCTGAGGATGATCTCGAAACCCCGGCGAACCTGTTCTTCGTTGGCGCCGCCACCCACATCCAGGAAGTTGGCCGGGCGTCCGCCGGCATACTGAATGATGTCCATGGTGGCCATGGCGAGGCCTGCGCCGTTCACCATGCAGCCCACGTTGCCGTCCAGGCGGATGTAGTTCAAGCTGTAATTGGAGGCTTTCACCTCGAGCGGGTCTTCTTCATCCAGGTCGCGCAGCTCGCGGATGTCCTTGTGGCGGTAAAGGGCGTTGTCATCGAAATTCATCTTGGCGTCCAGCGCCAGCAAGCGGCCGTCGCGCGTCAGTACGAAAGGATTGATCTCCACCAGTGAAGCGTCCGTGGCGAGCATTGCCTGGTAGAGGCTGGAAAAGAAGCGCACCGCCTCATTCACCAGTTTCGCGTCCAGTTCAAGCCCGAAGGCCAGCTTTCGCGCCTGGAAAGGCTGCAGGCCGAGCGCAGGATCAATGAACTCCTTCAGAATCTTCTCCGGGTGCTCGGCGGCCACCACTTCGATTTCCACGCCGCCCTCACTCGAGGCCATAAACACGGGGCGCGCGCTGGTGCGGTCAATCACCAGGCCAAGGTAAAGCTCGCGCGCCACCTCCAGACCTTCCTCAATCAGAACGCGTTTCACCACGCGTCCCTCAGGCCCCGTCTGGATGGTGACCAGCTTCTTGCCGAGCATCTCGTTCGCAATGCGCTCGGCTTCATTCGCGCTGCGGGCCAGCTTCACACCGCCGGCTTTGCCACGGCCTCCGGCATGAATCTGCGCTTTCACCACGACGGCGCCGCCCAGGCGCTCCGCCACGGCACGTGCTTCTTCGGCGCTATAGGCGACTTCGCCGCGCGGGGTGGCGACTCCGAACTTCGCAAGTGTTTGCTTGGCCTGGTATTCGTGAATTTTCATGGTAGAAAACGTCAGTTGTCAGTTGTCCGTTGTCCGTTGCCATAAGTGCCCACACAACTGTCGGCGTGGCGGCATTCACTCTTATAACCCGTCTGCGAAAGTGCAGGATTACAATTAGCCTTTAATCTGGCAGTATAAGAAATGCGCATCCCAATTGCAACGAGCAGCGTGGGTTCGCAACGGGTCAGGCTCGTTTGCAACGGATGCCCGTCCCATACGTGAGGAAAGAAGGCGTGTGCAATGTAATGAAGGGACTCAAGGGCGGCCCTCATCAGGAACGTTCGGGTGAAAGCAGCAACTGACAACGGACAACGGACAACGGACTCTTGAAGCCATGCAAATCCGCGAGGCCATCCAAAAAACCGGACAGCGGCAGCACCTCAGCCGTGCAGAAGCGCGGGCGGTGATGGAGCAGTTGTTATCGGGCTCCGTACCGGACGCGGAGATCGTCGCCTTCCTTGCGGCTTTGCGGGACAAGGGCGAGCAGCCGGAGGAATTGGTCGGGTTCGCGGAGGTCATGCGCGCCCACGCCAGTGAAGGGTTGCGGCAGGCGGGAGTCGATGTGGAAGCATGGCAGAGTGGAGAGCCCCTGCTGGACACCTGCGGAACCGGCGGCGACGGCCACGGCACCTTCAACGTGTCCACGGCGGCGGCGCTGGTGGCTGCGGGCGGCGGAATCCGCGTAGCCAAGCACGGGAACCGCTCCATTTCCAGCCGTTGCGGCAGCGCGGATGTGCTGGAATCTCTCGGGGTTGCCATCGATCTGCCGCGCGCGCGCATTCCCGCGTGCCTGGAAGAAGTGGGGATGGTTTTTCTCTTCGCCCCAAGCCTGCACCTGGCCATGAAGCACGTGATGAACGCGCGCCGAACCCTGAAAACAAAATCCGTTTTCAACCTGCTGGGCCCGCTTACCAATCCCCTGCGCGCATCGGTTCAGTTGGCCGGTGTTTACGACGCTTCACGAACCGAGATGATGGCGCGCGTGCTGGGGGCGGTCGGCACCGAGCGGGCCTTCGTCGTGACAGGCTCAGACGGCATCGACGAGGTCACTCTATCCGGCCCCACACGTCTCTCATGGAACGAGGGTGGCACCGTAAGGACGCGCGACGTGACTCCGGAGGAGTTCGGTCTGGCGCGGGCTTCGCTTGCAGAGCTTCGTGGCGGGGATGCGGAGACCAACGCGCGCTTGTTGCGAAGCGTGCTCGAAGGCAAGCGCGGTCCACACCGCAATGTGGTGCTCGCCAACGCTGCGGCGGCCTTCGTGGTGTCGGGCATCGCTCAAAGCTTTGTCGAGGGAGTCGAGAAGGCCGCGGCAGCCATTGACTCCGGCGCCGCACTTCAGAAGCTCAAAGACTTGGTGGATTTTACGCAACGGAACAGGAGCGAGGGAATTGAATCATTGAATCATTGATTCATTGGTTCATTGAAGAGCGTGCTTCATCCTCAGCGAGAGTCGGTCAGCTTCGCTTTCCTTTCTGCCGTAAGCAACTAGTACGGATTGTTCGTCATTTGTAGAGGATAAGGCCACCGTCTGTCATTCTGAGCCCTTCGCTGTCATCCTGAGCGAAGCGAACGGGCTCAGAATGACAGACAATGGGGTTATCCTCTACGAATGACGGACATTGCGTATGACAACGGACCACGGACAACGGACGACTGACCACGGACAACGGACGACTGACCACGGACAACGGACAGCAACTTCTAACCCTACATCCTCAAGAAATTTGCGAGTAACTGTTTTCCCGATAGGGTGAGGATGGATTCGGGATGAAATTGAACGCCCTCGACCTTCATTTGCCGGTGGCGCAGGCCCATGATAAGGCCGTCGGGCGAGGTGGCGGAGATTTCGAGGCAGGCGGGCAGGCTCTCGCGTTCCACGATCAGAGAATGGTAACGAGTGGCCTCGAAAGGGTTGGGCAGGCCTTCGAAAATGGTCCTGCCGTCGTGATGGATCTGGCTGGTCTTACCATGCATCAGTTCCGGCGCCCGGATGACCTTGCCGCCGAAGGCTTGCCCGATGGCTTGATGGCCGAGGCACACTCCCAAGATGGGTACACGTCCGGCCAGCTTATCAATCACCTCCAGGCAGATCCCTGCTTCGTTGGGAGTTTTCGGCCCGGGCGAAATGACAATCGCATCGGGCAGTTTCTTCTCGATTTCATCCACCGTGGTCTGATCGTTTCGGACCACTCGCATTTGGGCGCCCAATTCTCCCAGATATTGGACCAAGTTGTAGGTGAAGGAATCGTAGTTGTCGATTACGAGGATCATATTGCGGCTCATTCAAAGCCATTATAGTGGAACTTTGGATTTTAGATTTTGGATTTTAGATTTTGGATTCACAAATATGCCTTGTCGCTGTTATGGACAGAGGCAAACCCGAAATGCTAATCCAAAATCTAAAATCTAAAATCTAAAATCGGCAAACCCGAAATGCTAATCCAAAATCTAAAATCCAAAATCGTCATAAAATGGTGCGCGAGACGCAACGACAAGCCGGCAAACACCAGCGTCTTGCCAGTGTCAACGGAGGAGAATATGCGAGAAACCAAGCGACGCGAGTTCTTAAAGGCGGGTATCGTTTCAGCAGCAGGAATCACTTGTCTCGGATTGGCCACGGGCGGGGAGGTCCTCGCTAGGCCGGTGGGGCGTGCGACGGCGGAGGCGGCCGGAACCCCGCCTCCATTTCATCTCGGCTTGGTTACTTACAATCTAGCTGTCAATTGGGATATCGAGACCATTATCGAGAATTGCACGAAGACGGGGTTTGAAGGGGCAGAACTGCGCACCACGCATAAACACGGGGTGGAACCTTCGATTAGCAGGTCGCGCCGCGCGGAAGTGAAGAAGCGCTTTGCCGATTCGGGCGTGCGGCTGGTGAGCCTGGGAACGACATGCGAATACCAGTCGCCGGAGCCTGCGGCAGTGGAAAAGAACATCGAAGAAACGCGCCGCTGGTGCGAGTTGGCGCAGGACCTGGGCTGCCTGGGGGTGAAGGTCCGCCCCAACGGGTTCCCGGGGGGCATTGCGCACGAGCAGACCCTCGAGCAGATCGGCCGCGCTCTCGCCAAGTGCGGAGACGTGGCGCGCGAGTACGGCGTGGAAATCTGGATGGAAGTTCACGGAGGGGGTACGCAGATTCCGGTGAACGCTCATCAAATCCTCTCGGTCGCAAATCACCCTTTGGTGGGCGCCTGCTGGAACTCCAATCCTACGGACGTGGAGAACGGCTCCGTCCGCAACGGCTTCGAGCTGCTAAAACCGTGGATTCGCAGTTGCCACATCAACAACCTCGACGATAAAGCTTATCCCTGGCACGAACTCTTCGCCTTGCTGCGTTCCATCAACTTCGACCGCTACACGTTTGCCGAGGTTGCTGAGCCGAGTTGCGAACCCTTGCGCTTCATGAGCTATTATCACGCTGTGTGGGACTACCATGCAGGCTTGGGAAGACCGTAGGCAGTAGGCAGTAGGCAGTAGGCAGTAGGCGGAAAGCAGAAGGCAGAATTAAGGGCTGGGGAATGACGACAGTGGGTCAATTTGATGTAGAGGCGGCTTTACGCCGCCATTTGGCGAGATAAACTCGCCGCTACAGCATCAAATTGACCCACTACCGGAATGATCGCGTGGTATTACAGTGTCGCGCAGTGTGTTATAATAGCTTGCTTAGCAGTCCGCAGAGGAGCAAGTTATGGGAAAAGAGACCATTACGTTCAGAGTGGATACGGGCACCAGGAAGACGCTGGATGTCATAGCGGCGTCAATCGACCGTGACCGCAGTTACGTCCTCAATGAAGCCGTCAAGGCCTACGTTGACGCTCACCAATGGCAAGTGGAGCATATCATGCGAGGCGTGATGCAGGCGGACGCGGGGAAGTTCGCCAGCGATGCGGAAGTGAAGAAGGCGTTTGCCCGGTGGCGCAAGTGAAGCTCCTATGGACCACCTTGGCGCTCGAAGACTTGGACAACGCTTACCTGTATGTTGCCGCCGACAATCCTCGTGCTGCATCCGCAATGATTGCCAGGATCGAAGCCGCGGTAAATTCCTCGAGGGTGTTTCCGGATGCCGGCCGCCCGGGACGGGTCGAGGGCACCCGCGAACTGGTGGTGACGGGCACACCTTTTATCATCCCTTATCGAACGAAGCACCGGCAGATCGAAATTATTGCTCTTATCCATGCGGCGCGCCGGTGGCCGGAGAGCTTTTAGCAACCAGAGGTACAGGAGCCCTCGGGAGTCCCGTCTCGTCTTGGAGATCGCATGTCGACCAACGCTCCGCGGATAGTGGATCGCAACCTTCTGCCGATGGTGGTTGAGCCGGTGACGCTCGAGGGGCAGGACATTCGCCTGGAGCCGCTCTCCATTCATCATCATGCGCAGTTGTGCGAGGTGGGCCTGGACGACGAACTGTGGCGATGGATTCCCCAGGCCGTGGGGACGCCCCATGAAATGCGCGCCTATATCGAGACGGCGCTCCAGTGGCAGGCGGCGGGGACCGCGCTTCCCTTCGCGACCATCGAGAGGGCCACAGGCCGGGCCATCGGCAGCACCCGCTTCGGAAACATCGACCGGGCCAACCGTCACGTGGAAATCGGCTGGACATGGCTGGGAAAGAAGTGGCAGCGGACGGCCGCCAATACGGAAGCGAAATACCTGATGCTGCGTCACGCCTTCGATACCTGGCGCTGCCTGCGGGTGGAGTTTAAGACGGACTCTCTCAATGAGCGGTCACGCGCCGCCCTGCTGCGAATCGGTGCAAAGGAGGAGGGCATCTTTCGCAACCACGTCATCACCTGGACTGGCCGCATCCGCCATTCGGTCTATTACAGCATCGTCGATTCCGAATGGGCGGGCGTCAGAGCCGACCTGGAGAACAGGCTTTCCGGGGCATGATCGCTTACGGTATTCTGCGGTAACATTCGACGTGCGGGGTGACGTGTAGGGCGTGCGGCTGATGGCCCCCTCTCGTTGCGGCGCTCTCGTGCCCTTGCCTTTCCCCCGGCTCGGGTGTATACAGGTGTCGTCTTAATCGTACGGCCAAAGAGCCTAATGGATGTGCCGCTTGTCTAATCACAGTGTTAGCGACCCTTATTAGGGAAGCTTCAAGGGGATCCTACAATGCGTTCATCGCACATTTTTGAGACCTACTATTACGGGGGGAAGAAGTGGGACAACTATTTGATCGATATTCAGGAATCCATCGACGCGGTCAGCACCCAAGCGATGGAAATTGGTGAAGCCCAACTTGCTGGGATGCACGCCCAGACGGCCCAATTGGGAAAGATAGGCGACACCCTCCAGAGCGGATTCGATGAGATGAGGGCGCAGTTCCAGTGGGGATTCACCCTGTTGGCCGAGCGCATGGACCAGCAGATAAAGATAGTGGCCCGCGTCGCTTCGCAACTGGATGAAATTCATAAGACACTCCAATCTCCCCTCATGACGCAGGCACGAGAACTGTTCCAACTTGGGCAAGAGCGCCTCAGCAAGGGGTTGTTGGACAAAGCGCTCGAGGTATTTCTCCACTCGGAGCAGAAGAACGAAGTCGACTTTCTTCTCCAACTGCAGATCGGCAAGCTCTTACTTTACGGGAAGGACAGGGATAACGACGTGATCGATATTCCCCAGGCGGAACGTCACCTTCTTCTTGCCGCCAGGTTCGCTAAGGCTGAGAAGGACTCGATTCCCAAATGGAATGAATACTGTGCACAGGCGTACTTTCATGCGGGAGTGGCCGCCTACTTGCGTGGCGAGAAGGAGTACCTGGCTGGCCGCAACGATGCAATGAGGGCTTGTTTGGAGCGGGCGTTGGGCTTCCTTATAAACGCAGATAACCTTTGGCCTAAATTCCTCGAAAGTGCTTACACTCTGGCGAAGTGTCACTCTCTACTGGGGCAGTTGGACGAAGGGCGGAAAAAGCTTGAGTATTTTTCGGATCTTGACCGTAGGTATCTCGCCAAGGCAGGTAAGGATAAGGACTTCAGCCCGTTGTGGCCCGATATTGAGAGCATCATCCGACAGTCCGCGGTCTCTCCCGGTCCTCGTGCGCAGGCCACACTGGCTCACATTGCAAAGACTGCTGAGGCGATTGGGTGGGCGAGACGAATCGGCCCCAACTCCCATTGGGAACTTAGGAAGCTGGCGTCTATTGAGAAGGATATTGGCGAGGCGAAGCAGTCGCTTCAAGGCGTGAACGTGGATATCGAAGACCTCTGTGCGCACGTCGTGGACGTGCGCCATGAAGTGGAACAGACAGTTGAGAGCGACCTCCAAAATCGGATTCGTGACATCGAAGGGCAGATTACACCTATCAAATCTCGTCTGCAGGGATGTGAACTTCAAATACGGGTATTGCGAGGGAAGATGGCGGAGAAAAGTGATACAAAGACGGCTTGGCAGGTGGGTTTCCTCTTCGGTTTCCTCTTCGTCATCGCATCGTGCTTTCTGCTTGGAGTCGTCGGCACACTGGTTCTTGGAGAGGCCACTTTTCGTCAATATGGGGGCGGGATCGGAATCCCTGTTTCCGTAGTCGCAGCAGTAACCGGTGGCTACGTCGGGAACGCCATATTTCGAGGTCGACGAAACCGGCCGTATGTTTCGCAAATTGATGAGGCTGTCAGGGTGTCAGAAGAATGTGCGCGCACTCTGGCGCCGCTGAAGAATAACAGAGACGAGACAAAGAGAGAACTCGAGCAGTTTCTTGCGTGGAGGTCGTTGAGCGCGGAGAGTAGTTAAACCCGTGGGTAGAGTTGGGTTAGACCTCTGCGGCTCCTTTTACGCCGAGTATGGCAAATCAAGATTCCTAGCCGACTGGCTCGCAGATTCTTCATGCCGACTCGAGACGATAGCGTTCGCCCGCCTGCGTGGGGAACTGTACGCTCTCGCCTTTCACTGAGACGGTGACCGGCTGGTTGTCCTTCACACGCGTCACCTTGAGCTGCGTCTTGGGCCAGGGATTGACCAGCTTTGCTGTTGCCCCTTTCTCACTGAACAGCGTCACCTCCGAAACCGCTTTGCCGTCATAGGAGGCGCTGAGCAGGAAGGCCCCCATGGCACGAAGGTCCCGGAAGCGCGCCTGTCCCAATCCCTGAGTGTTCGGGAACAGGCGGACGGTGCCGGTGAAGCTCTGGAGCATACATTCGTTCAGCACGGCGGGCAGCGAAAGGTTTTCCGTCCAAACGCCCATGCGCATCATGAAGTCGAAATCGAGATTGTCCTGGTAGCGGCCATCCATCTGCCGGACGCGGTCGTTAGCAATGCCGTTGGGCAACAGGCAGTAGCGCACCTCGTTCTTGAACCATTTCAAATCCAACATCCCCAGCCGCGCGCGTATCAGGGGCTGATACACGAGATCATTGCCACCTTCCAGCCGAACTGTGCGCGCGGTGCGTCTGGCGATTTCCAAGTACTCTTCGTTGCGGCCGATTCCCACCTGCTCTCCGGGGAAGACCGGGGCAAGCGTTACGGGGACGTTGTAGACGTGCTCGGGCGGAGCGTTGAGCACGTCCAGCCAGACCTCGCCATAAGGCCCCTGAGTTTTCGGGTAGGGCGTAAGGTTGTTGCCGACTTCCGCCCACTTGCCGCGTTCGCCCTCGTCGAGGTTAAGGACCTTGGAGGCCTCGGCGGCAGCGTCGAGCAGGAACTTCACCAGCGCCAGGTCCATGATGCAATCTTTGTTCAGGCGGAAGTCTACGGTGCAGCCCCAATTCTCGGGTGAGGCGGTGGGAAGGATGTGGTACTTGCCGTCGGACTCCTTTTTCACGAAAGCGACCACAAAATCGGTGGCCGCGCGGAAAAGGGGATAGACCCGTTTCAGGAACACCTTGTCGAGTGTGTAAAGGTATTGCCACCAGAGGCTTTGCACGGTCCAGGGCGTCTCGCAGACTTCGTAACCCCAGGGTGGCGCCGGGAAAGGCACCACTTGGCTCGGCACCGGGTAGGCGGAGTGCGGGAAGAAGGCGCCGGGCAAGCCGAATTTCTCCTGCGCGTAGTTCTGGGCCATAGGCAGCAGGTTTTCAACCAGTTCCACATAGGGAAGATTCTGCTCCACGTGATTGCTGGAAAAGATTCCCCAGAAGACCTGTTGAGTGTTGTAGTTCATGTGGTAGTCGCCGTGCCAAGCGGTGCCGATCTTGCCACTCGTCCAGTTGCCGAACAGGCCGGGGGCCACCTTGCCTGCGCGCAAACAGCAGGCCAGAAAATACTGGTTGTGGTACCAAATCTTTTCGAGTTGTTTGTCCTCGAACTCGACGGCGGAGCGCGCCCAGAAATCCTTCCAGCCTTTTTCCGTTTCCTGCTGGAGTTGCTTCACGGGGACTTGCGCCAGGCGCGCCACCTCGCTCCTGGCAAAGGCCACGTTATCGGCGTGGTCGCGTGGTGTGAAAAGGGTGAGGTCCAAGCGGAAGGGCTGCTCTTTCTGACTTCGCAGGAAGACGCAGGGAGGGGAGTTAAAGTCCCAATAGGTTTCCTTGCTGTCTGGCCCCAACCTTCCCAGCCGTTCCTGGTTTTCCGCCAGACCTTCCACGACCCAGGAGCCTTGTACGCGGCCGCTCAAAGCAAAGTTGCGGTCTTTGTCCGTGCGAGGAGGGTTCGCGTTCTCCGGCGTCGGCAGCGTCGCCGGGAAGTGCTGATAGCCGGAGAACTCTGCAAACCCCTCGCTGGCGCTGCCGTCAATCTCCGGGGGCGGGAGCTGGGCTGCCGCGTCGAGGTTCGGGCAGTAGGAAACCGAGACGAACGGGGAGGGTTCATCGCTGGAAACTGAGACGTGCCCGGTGTTCCAGCTCACAAAGCAGCGCACGGTCACCTTGCCACGCTTGCCGCGCAGGTCGTCGTGCTCGAGGTCGAGCGTGAAAAGGCCGTTCGATGGGTCAAGCCCCTGTCGCAAGACGCGGACTTTTCGCGAATCCCAGTGAATCCACACAATCCCGCATGGCCAGGGGCGAGGCCAGGACTTGCGGTAAGAGGAGGTCACCTTCAGCGTGTATTCGCGGAAAAAGTCGATGCTGGATTCGAGATAGAGCATGTCAGGCTTGCCCTGCCGCTTGGCTTCTTCGCTGGCCCGTTCCCAGAGCTTCAGCAATTCGTTGAAGGGCAGGACGTACTGATAGTGGTCCTCGCTCACCCGAATATCCCAGGAATCTTCCTTGCCCAGGTGAAGGCCCAGCGCATCCGGGCGCACGGTGACGCAAAGGCCGATGTCCCCGTTGCCCAGCAACATGCCCTCGAAGAAATTCGGCGTGGGCACGTCGCGAAGGATTTGATGGCGCTTGGCGATTTTGAATCCATCTAGCCTGGTATCGTTAGAAAGTGGGCGAGCTTCGGCGGGCAGTACGCCGGCGGCGGCCGTGGCCGCGGTCGCTTGCAAGAATCTTCTTCGGCTGGTTTTCATTGCGCACCTCCACGCAGATTGATTCAAGGTGCATATACTACCACCAATGGCATGTCATTCTGAGCGGAGCGCAGCGTATGGCATGTCATTCTGAGCGGAGCGTATGGCATGTCATTCTGAGCGGAGCGTATGGCATGTCATTCTGAGCGAGGATAGCCGAAGACCGTTATCCGTGATGTCAGAAACGCAGCGCATGGCAAAGTGGGTCCGCCCTCTCCCAAGGGGAGAGGGTGGACCGCGACGCCGCTTTCTTCAGGCGTCGCGGGCCGGGTGAGGGGTTAGTTGCGGGGCGAGGACGGCTCCGACAGGCTCGGCCCAAGCTGCTCAATGGAAACGAGTAATGCGTCGAGTTTCTGGAGAGTATTCATGGGCCTGCGGCCCACCCAAGGAGATGAAAATCGCCGGTGTTGTCACCCCCGCGTAAGCGGGGGTCCAGTTCAGTCCACATACGGCTGGATTCCCGCTTTCGCGGGAATGACAGGCATGGGGTGATTTTCAGGAGAGCGGAGCGCAGCGTATGGCATGTCATTCTGAGCGGAGCGAAGAATCTGCTTTTGGTTGCGGCCGTGCCGCGTTGTAGCACCAGCAGTCATCTTCTTCTCGTGCGGGGAAGATTTTCCACGATCATCGCTTGGCCCAGGATGGCTGGGATTGCGGTTGCTGGTTGATGGCGGAGGATGTTGCAATACCAGTTCTTCAATCGGCAATCAGCCCGCCGTAGCGGGTCAATCACCAATCGCCAATCGCCAATCACCAATTGCAAATCACCAATCACCAATTAGCCGAAATGGGAAACCCAATGAGAGCGCCTGACATCGAAGCAGACGGGTGTATAGTTTTAGTTGTCTAAGACTCTTATAGGGGCAAATTTGGAATGAAACAACTCCTCTGCCTGTTGGCTATCATCGCACTCTCCCTATCAAAGGTTCTCGCCGCCACTTTACCCCCTTGTCTTGGAGGTGTGTCAGTCAGCACTTTTCGGCTGCTACTCCAACCGGAAGGGAAAGGCCCCGCATTACCACTAAGCTCCGTCAACATCATTGGGCCGGGTGAGAAGTTGAAATATGAACCGATCCACGTGCCTGGTCCCATTAAGGACAAGGCGCAGGTCGCGATCTTGCTCGTGCCCGTCGCCAAGCCATCAAGCGAAAAAGGGGGCGAGGAGAAAGGCAAAGACAACCAGAAGGACATCGTCGTGCTGGAAGCACAGCCTGCGAAGAGCCCTGCGCAGTGGGTAATTCCAGCGCGAGCGTCCATCGTGGGCGTAGTTTTCGGCCCGCACGGGCTGGATGTGAAGAAGGTGAGCTCACTGGTGGAAAAGAACCAAGACCTGATCCCGCAGCTCGCGGATTATGCGCAGCAGACGGCCACGGTGGAGGCGCTGGTTCAGACGCTCTCGAGAGTTGAGGAATCACCTACTCCCGGAAAGGATCTGAATGCGGCTTTGAGTGGCTTTTCCGCTGAATATGGTGTGCTTGTCCCAAAACTCGATCCTACAGTTCCCACGGACCAGCAGGCGGCTCAATTGCTTCGGGCTGTACTTCCCTCACTGTCCACCTACGACCCGCTTACCTCGGACCGGTCGGCGCTCGTGCAGCAGTCCGCGGGGTTGGCGTCCTCTGTGGCGGCCCTCTTCTTCGGAACGCCCGTTGGTCTGGCGGCCGGAGGCGCAGCGCTCTTTGTAAACCTCCGCATCATGATGTTTCCTGACACCGATTTCCACACCGCGTTCACGCAGTCCACGGGCACTGACGGGCTGGCGCTTTGTACCAAGGACCTGAAGGTGAAACCACGCACCAGACCTGCGTATCTCTGGGTACTGCGCGTTCCGGATGTGGGAGCGCCCACGGCTTCACTGCCTGAGACCATGTGCCTTCCACTGGGCTGGAAATCTACCCTTAAAGTTGCGTGCGCAAACCCCAACCAGCTCAAAATTCTTCCGCGCGTCCGGGACTGGCAACTGGTCTCCTCCGCCCACTCGGCTGAAGTCCCCGTGACCGTCACGGTAGGAACTTCGGATGACACTCTCGAGCTGGACCTCAGCCACACAAAACTTCCGCAAGGGCTGTACCGCCTGGCCGCCAAATGGGATTGGGACCCGGTTGAAGTGCAGGGCGCCATCAGCTTGCGTCCCTTCGCGGATTTTTCCAGCGCGAAGGTCGGCGCGGATTCGGAAGACCGCCTCGCGGAAGGTACTGGCCTGATGAGGATTCAACTGACGGGCGCGGATTTCGAGTTCGTCAACAAGGTTACAATCTTGCCTTCAGGAGACAGTAAGGCGACACCCAGGGAACTGCCCATCACTTTACCCAAGGGCAACGGCAGCGGGGAGCAGACGACCATGGAAGTGGAAATCGACACCTCCGGGTTGCGCGCTGGTCCCTATTTCCTGAAGCTGACTCAGACCAACGGATCGACCCATGACCTCGGGATTGTAATCCACCCTCCAAACCCCACCCTATCCAATCTCCCCTTGCGGGCGAACCTCGGGGAACCGCAACAAGCCGTTACACTCGAGGGGACTGGGCTGGAGCGGATCGAGGGGCTTAGCAGTGAGGGCGCAACGTGGGTTTTGACTCCTGCCCCAGCGGATGCCCGGAATCTTCATGAACGGAAGGCTACGCTCAAATTGATAGCACAGGTGAACAAAGGAGAAAGGCTTGACCTGAGCATGAAAGTCTCGGGGCTTCACAGTCCGCTCAAGGCGCCCGATGCCCTCGAGGTGGTGGGACCGCGGCCGAAAATCATCCGGGCGAGTGAGTCTGCATCTCAAGCCATGGACGTGGCACTGCGCCAGGGGGAAATCGCCGCCGGGACGGCCGTGAGCTTTGCGCTCGAAACTGAAAATGCCGGGGCTCACCCCACCGTTGCCCTGACCTGCACCAATGCGGGCGACGTGAAGCGCCCTCTCGCTCTCCATCCGGGAGAGCGGAACGGATCAGCGCAACTGGATTTTGCCGGTGAAGGCATCCTGTTTCTGTCCCTCGATCCCGGATCAGTGGGTCAATCCGGTTGCCAGTTAGTGGCGACGGCAACCCTCGAGGAGACCGGCGCCTCCGATCCTTACACTCTGGGCCGGGTCATTCGCCTGCCGCATATTGAGAGATTTCTGCTCTCGGATGAGAAGGAAGGTGGCCATCTCTACATTGGAAGCCTCAACGGCCAGGAGTTGCAGACCATCGAGAAGACGGGCTGGGATGGCAAGACTGGATATCCAGTGCAGGGAATCCCCACCCCCATTGCCGGAGATCCCCAGGAACAGACCTTGAAAATCGACTTGCCGTGGCCGCCTCCCTCCCCACGCGCCCCGCTTTACGTCTGGTTGCGAGGCGAAACCGAGGGGCGCATCACCCAGGCCAAGTATTAGAGGCAGCCACCTCATCCGCAAATCCGACGAATATGAAGGTGTGTCGCGCTTCCTGGGATGCACGCTTTCAGCCCCCAAGGGGCGACCTAGCCCAGCCCAGGCCAACGGCCCATAAGCGCTAACTTAAGCTGTTTTGGGCTTGATGTGCTATGGCACCTTCCCAGAACCCCGTTTCGCGGGAGCCGATGCGCCATGTTTGGCGTGGATGGTCCTCAGCACTTGTCCGGGTACGACTATACGTCCAAGTGACCAAGGCGATCGTGCCGTTCCCCACTATCATAGAAGGGCGTTTCTCGTTCCGAATCCGTCTTAAGCGGTGGGTTGCTCTGTTACCGACAGATATTGGTAAGCTGTGAGCGCCAAGTCAGGAGACATTTATCACAACTCCGTTTCGCAGTCCCCCAAGTTCGGGGTTGCTGCCCATCGACTGGAACCAACATTGAGCAAAAGGGTGAACTTCAGCTTGCAACGTTAATAGATCCCCCACATCTCAAATCGGTACCCTCTTCCCTTCAGAGAGCATGGAGATGTTGGATCTGTGATGTGCATAATCGCATCTTCGACTGCTTGACGTGCCCGTAAATCCCACGTTCCACCGACGCCATCACAATCGTATTGAAGTGCTCTCTGCAGAGCTGGTAGCGCGGGGCGGGCAATCTCTCCCAACTGGCCGAGCGCGACTGCCGCCGCACCCCGTGGCACCCAAAACTTGTTCGTATCTTCGAGTACCGCGATCAGAGGATCGATCGCATCGGGATGTTTGATTTGTGCGAGAGCCTTGGCTGCGCAAACGCAAACGTAGTTCGAATCCATGAGAGCTTCCACCAATGCAGGCACCGCGATGGGGTCGCCAAATGAGCCCAGCGCCTTAGCGGCAGTCGCACGCGGATCGCTCGTTTCGAACGGATGTTCGGACGCGGGCTGTTCAGCTAGCGTTTGGATGAGAGCCGCTACCGACTCTCTTCGTGCATCGGAAGACGGCTGGATTACGGCAACAATTTGACGGATTCCATTCGCCCAGTCGCTAAACAGTGGCACGTGCTGGACCCAGCCTGGCACTTGGCAGTCGTCGAGCCCCACCGGAATGAACCAAGCTTGATCGGTAGGACGTTGGCGGACCTCTTCGATCACCAGTGCCAACTCCTCGTTCATGCAGGTCTTGGAACGCTCCAAGTACGCCCGCGAAATACAGGCGATAAAGAACGCTCCCTGATTAATGCCGTCTCTGATCGCATCCTTCCATCGCGTTCCTGGTTTGATGCTGTCTCGGTCTAGCCAAACGGTGATGCCGAAGCTGGATAGGTCTTCCGCCAACCGTGCGACCGTATCTGAATCCTCTCGGACGTGCGAGATGAACACAGTAGCCATCGCATCCTCCATGTCAGATCATCCACGAGTATAGAGCACCTTGTCCGGCAAATTGGTAATAGGGTGTCGATTCGCCGCTAACTCGACTACAGCCTGTGACGGAGCAGGCTGCCATCCCTCGAATGGCAGCTTATGATCTGCGCCGAAGGTTCTGGACAGATGTATGCTTTATGGTGCGTTTGCCCGGGCCTGGGTGAGAGCGCCTCCGCAGGACGTTAGGAGGACGGAGAAAAGGGCAACCGCGGGCAAGAGCCACAGCGATGCGGAGCAAGCGAGCCAGCTGAACGTCGGTTTCGTCAACTTCAGTAGGATTTCCATCTTCTCCCTCCTCGTATCGCGCGGATTCCCGCCCTTGCAAAACACGTTCACCAGTCGGAGTCGCTCCGGAGCCTCTGCTTTGTCACTTCCTGGGCCCGGTTTTGTGCAACTTTGGTGCGACCCGGCTGCAACTCTAAACAAGCCGTAGTGCGACATTCAAGCGACAAGGTCGGACATTCGGTCAATATCGAGCTTTGACGCGCCCATGGATCGCTGACCACGGCGCCGTTCCCAGCTCGAGAGTCTTTCAGTGGGCGAGCCAGGCCGGCAACCAAGTGGTCAGTGCTGGAACATAAGTAATGAGCATTACGCCGATAAACAGCACGAGGTCTATGGGAAGCACGGAGAGTAGGACCTCGCTCAGGGGCTTCTTAAAGCGGTAAGAGGAGAGCAAAGCGTTCAGTCCTACCGGTGGCGTCAGGTACCCCAGTTCCATGTTGGCCAGAAAGACGATGCCGAGGTGGATGGGATTGATGTGATAGGCGACACCGAGCGGGACGAGGAGCGGCACCTCGATCACAATCGCGGCGTACATGTCCATCACGCAGCCGACAATGAGGAGAAACAGGTTGAGCAGCAGCAGGAAAACCCACGGCGATTGGATGCTGTGGGTTGTCCAATCCACGGCGCGAACCACCAACTCCGTATCCACCATGTAATCAGTGACGCCCAATGCCACGCCCCAGATCAGGAGTACGCCGCCAATCAGCAAGCCACAATCGGTCATGGCGCGCGGAATGTCCTTAATGATACTGAGGTCGCGGTAGATGACCGTCTCGACGAAGAAGGCATAGAGAGCGGTGACGGCGGCCGCTTCGACCGGTGTGGCAAATCCACCGAAGAGCGCCAGAAAGGCGACAGCGGGAAGAAGCAGCTCCCACTTAGCCTCCCAGACAGAGGCTTGGACTTCCGCCCAGCTTAAACGCTGGATTGGGGCGGTACCTCTGCGCCCCACCATGATGCCCCACGCCGCGGTCATCGCCAGCATCACGATGCCGGGCCCTACTCCGCCCAGGAAAACGTCCTTGATGGGAATTTTGGCGACGATGGCGTATAGAATCAACGGAAGGCACGGCGGGAACAAGAGGCCCAATGAGCCTGCGCCCGTCACTAGGCCCAGCGCGTCTTTCTCCTTGAATCGCGCTGCCACGAGCATGGGCATCAGCAGCCCTCCGAGGGCGAGAATCGTCACACCCGAAGCTCCGGTGAACGATGTGAAGAAGGCACACACGAGGACAGTGACGACGGCCGGACCGCCGCGGAACGATCCGAAAAGCGCCTGGAAGACGCGCATCAAGCGCTTTGAGGCTCCGCCTTCCGCCAGGAAGTAGCCCGCCAGCGTAAAGAGGGGCATGGTCGGCAAAGACGGATTCGTGACCAGCGAATAAAGGTCGATGGGAATGGAAGCGATCGGTTCGTGCAGCTTCCAAAAGAACAGCAGGGCAGCGCCACCCACAGTCACGAAAACTGGAACGCCTAGCAGGGTGGCCACCAGAAGCACAATCAGGGCCGGAACCATGAGTTGTTCCACGGGCAGCGGAGATCGAGCGCAAAATAGAATTATGGCTCCCGAGATTGCGCCACACGTCACTCGCCCAACCCAACTTCCTGAGGCGTGCCACAGCAGGTAAACCGTCAGCAAGGCAAAGCCGAAGGGCATGACCAATTGCACGAACCAGATGGGAATCCCATAGGCGAGGATCTTCCCCGCACGTCTTTCGGAAAGCACAAACTGAAAGCTCGCCCAGCAGAGCAGAGCACCGACAGCGGCCGAACACGCGCCACAGAAGATAAACGCTGCACTTTTCTTCTTACCCTTCAGCAGCGCTCCGAGAGTGGAAAGCGGCAGCAGCCGGTTTTCGCGCGCGGCAATCACGCCTCCAATCATGCCGAGAATCAGAGTGAGATGCTGGACGAGGGCCGTCGAGCCGGAGATGCCAAGGTGGAGCGTTTTCCGCAGCACGCTCTCCGTCAGAGGCAGCAAGACCAACCCCGCCAGGGCCAGCGTCACGGCAGCATTCTCGCCGTGGCGAAAGTAGCGGCGCCCTTTCGACTCCTGCTTCTCCAGGCTCTCCGCTAACAGTTCTACGGGTGTGGCTAACGGGACGTTCGTGGTCATTTCAACTTGCTTCCTGCGCCGCCTCGGTTGGTCGCCGCCGATGTCCGGTATTCCCGGAGCAGGCGCTCCACTTCGTCAAACTCGTCCGCCGGAACCATGCCTCCGCGGATCTTTGGGTAGATTCCTTCCGCCATGGTCCGCCATTCGGCCTCGATCTCCGGGGTCACGTGGTGGACCTCCAGTCCGCGCTTGTGCATGGCTTCCACGGCCTGGTCGCTTTCTACCCGGCTCCTCTTGGTGATCTCGCCGCCCGCCTCGGCTGCCGCCTTAAGCACCGCCTGCCGGGTGCCCGGGGGAATCGATTCCCAGGCTTTCTTGGTGATGACCGCGGCTCCGCCCAGCGGAGCGTAGTTGAGGTCCAGCATGTGCGGGCAGGGGCCGTAGAACTGCCCGGCCAGCGCATACAGAGGAGCTGTGTCAACGGCGTTAATGAGTCCGGTTTGGAGGCCGGGGAGGATGTCGTTGGTCTCGAGCGGCACGGCGTTGAATCCCAGCGCTTTCATGATGTCAAGCTGCTCGTTATCCCCGGCCCAGGTGAAGAGCTTCATGCGCATGAACTGAGCAGGGTGCACGGCCGCGTCTTTGGAGAAAAACCTTACCCATCCGATATCGCCCCAGAAGAGGGCGACGAAGCCCCGGTCGGCAAGGCGCTTCTCCAGCATCGGTCGCATTCTCTCCCTGACGTACTCGACTTCGTCGAGCGACCAGAACATCATCGGCATGTCCTGGAGCGCGTTCACCGACTTATCGATTTCTGAGATGCCTGTCATGCTCAGCAGCGCCGCCTGGATCTGCCCTACACGCATCCGGCGGACCATGTCCGCCTCGCCGCCCATGGTGCCGTCGGGATAGACAATGACTTCAACTCCGCCCTCCGGCGCCTGGCGCCACTTCTCCCTCATCTCCAAGAGGACTTCATAGGGTGGCGTGCCTCTTGGGATCAACGTGCCCAGCTTGATTCGCACCGGCGCCGGCGGTCCGGCCGCGCGCGTTCCCGATGCGCCCAGGAGAACTAGGAAGACTGCAAGAATGCCCACCCATAACGTTTCACTTTCTGTTCGGCTGAGCGATTTCGTCATTTTTATTGCTCCTCATATTCATTCAAAACTTGTCCGTGGGAGAGAAGGGGGTTCGCCTCTCGCCAAAGTTGCATGTACCCCAGGGAGATCAGGTGTATTCCTACAAAGTACGCCAGCAAGCCCCACAAGTCCGAGCCCGCAAGTCCGAAGGCGACGAGGAAGAAGCAAGCAAATAATATCTCCAATGTGTAAAGAGCCTGCATCCGGGGACGTATTTCCTCCCATCGAGCGTGCCGTTCCTTTCGCTGTGAAAGACCAAACCGGTACCAAACGCCCAGCGGAATAACCGTGTAGAGAATGCCTGGAACGAGCGAACCAAGGTAAGTCTCGTTCCCAAAACCCAAAAAGAAGAGCGAGTCCAACCCGAAGAAAAGGAAAAGGGCCGCTCCGATAACAAGGGCCCAGGAGAAAAAGCCTCGCATTCGCCAGAATTCAGGACGAAGGAAAGACACAAGAATAAGCAAGAGGGGAAGGCCGAGCACGGCAGCCCAAAGCGGGCTATTAGGCCCGCGCAGGAAGAAAAATCCAAGCGTGGAGAAATCCGATAACACGAACAGGGAAATGGTTCCTGCAATCGGGAACAAACACCGGACGGCGAGGGGCTTTCGCAGGATCCCGCCGCGATATACTGCGGATAGAACAAGGCACAGCGTGAGGCCTGCCAGAGCTAGGTTTAATGCGTAGAAGATGCGGCCTGGTGCCTGAATGTCGAGTGTCCAGAGGCCAGGCCAAAATGTGTCATACTGACCCAGTAGGAGCTGATACCCTTTCTTCGGGCCACCGCAGCTAGTTACCGTTGTTGGCAGATAGAGTGTCAAAAGGACGAGGACGCTCCCTGTGGCCAGGGAGGATTTCGGCTTCAGCCGCAGCCGAAGGGACGTCGCCCACCGGTGGCCCCTGTCCCAAGCCGCGCTTGCCCGACTGCGAATCGGGGCCAGCCCCCAGCGGGTCGCGTGGGCCCGGAGTCGAACGTCAGAGTCAGCTGCGATTTTTCCTACAGACATCTTACCCCCCTCACCTCTGGCGGTGGAATTCCAGCGTGTGGTCTTCGGAAAAAGCTTTTTCGTCGTCGGCGTGCTCCAGGACAAAGTGCTGGAGACCCTCTGTGGAAGCTGCCAGGACGATGCCCTTCTGGCATTCGCCAACTCGCTCGTGTTCGATGGAAACCTTCTTCTCTTCGGTCATGTTGATAACCCAGTCGTCGTCGAGGTAAGCGAGACGCAAGACGTCATTATCAATCGACATTTTGAAAAACCAGTGAACTGGGATGACATGGAGTTCAAAGGAATTCATGGGGGCCGACCCTCCGGGCACTCTTAGGTCAAGATAAAAGAGCCAGTCTTCGATCGGAAATAGATGAGGGGAAGAGGACAATCCTCCTGCCTCCGCTTTGTCTGCTATCTCGATTTTCACGGTGTCGACCCTCACGCGCGGCCTTGTAAGCAGATAGAGGTCCAGGAAATCATCTCCCTTGCCCCCAGGAACCAACTCCAAAGAGAAACCCCTCGCGATACGCAGGCGATGAGGTTCGAATCGGGTTTGCTTTGTGCCGTCCTTTTCAGAGCGAACGGCGCGCAGATGGTGTGACTCCGGCCTTATGCTGTGCCTCACGGGGCGCAACGACTCTTCAAAAACAACGTCCAAGAAAAGGAACTTCCCCAATCGCAGCAAGCGCGCGTCCCATACGCCTTGGTATTCCTCGTTCGTATCTTTATCCGAACCTCGAAGCTCAAGCTTATAAGTCGCAGAGCCGGACCGTTGCAATGTGTAGGTGTCGTTATCGTCTTTGAGGCACCAGGTCCCAAGCAATGCCGGGTCGTAGACCAGATCTTTTTGCGTATACAAGGGATTGAGCGAATCCACAGGGCGGCAGCCGCCAAGGAACAAAACCGCCACCAAGGACATGAGAACTTTCGCGATAGCCATTTTCTTGCTCTTTTTGGCAAGCAAGGGGTTCACTAATCCTTTCATTCTGTCATGCATTGTTTTGCCCCTCCTTTCGTGGTCCCCGTCCGCGACCATAAGAGTGCAAGCACCCGACATGCAAGCGACAAGGTGCGACATCGAGCAACCATTTTCCTTTGTCCCCTTGGGATATCCTGACGCTCGTCTCACTCCACAAACAGCTCATCCACCCGTGCCAGCAGCCAGCGGGCGCGGCGCTGCATCAACAGGTTCTCGAGTCGCCACTCGGGTCTGGCGTCGGGATCGATGGCCAGCGCCCGGCTGAGCAGCGACTGGAACTCGGCCCGATCTTGCTTCTGGACTGATACTGTCTCAGCCAAAGACACGTAGGGCCCCGCAAGCTGGCCGTGGGACAACGCAACAGCCCGCGCAAAGTGCTCTCGCGAGCGCGCCAAAGGATCGCCTTTGGCCCCTTGCCGGCTCGGTTCGTAGGTGATCAGGAAGCCGTCGATGGCGCCGGTTCCAAAGTCGGGGTCCAGCTTGTAAGCGCGGTCGATCAGTGCCTCCACGATCGGCTGGTCAGCAATGAGGTCAGGGTTATCCTTGGAGAGCGAAATGGCTTCGCCCCAGCTCGCTGCCGTCCAATAAAGCAAAGGTACTTCTTTGGCTGAGGTGATGCGCCGCACGGCGGCTGGTGGGTTATTGCGAACGGCTTTGCCGAATCCTGGGTGGCGCACTTCGAGTCCTCTGAGCCCGTAATCGCGGGCGCGCAGATCAAGGCGTCGCGCCCGTGCGCGCAGCCGGGTGGCCTCGGCAAGGTTCTTGCTCTCGAGTTCGTCGGCATCTTCCTGGACAAAGGCATAGCTATACTCCGTGAAACCTTTGCAGGCGGCCAAGAGCAGACCGCGATGCTTCGGGCTTTCCTCCAGCAGGCTTTCCATCAGCTTCAAGCTGAAAGGAACTGCACTCCGAACCAGCTCGGGATCATCGTCGCTGGCGTAAGCGTTTCCACCGCTGGCGATGGCGTTGCCCAACTTGTTGACGGCGATCCTCTTTACCGCACATCCGGTGTTCGACAACACCGCGAGCAGCGCGCAGGCGAGGGTAGCCAGCGCTCGCCAGCGCCGCGGCCAGAAAAACGCTAATAGGCTAGTTTCTAAAACAATTGAATCCATACCCAGCACCATTTCAGACGGTACAAATCCATGGATGCAGAAAGCGCCTTCTCACTCCCGCCACACTTCGGCATGAACTTCCGAAGTTCCTCAGAGGCGCATGCACAACCTGGTCTTCCCCAAGGTTATCGTCACACAGTGGCGTTTAGAACCTCCGGCGGTTGACCATGAATATGAAGCAAGCAACGTCACTCGGATTCTCGCCCAGGAGTTCCTTCCAGAAAAGCCGGCCTTTCGCTTCCTTCGTCAGGTTTGTCAACTCCCCCACGACGAGCAAGAACTGAGCCTTTTTAGTATTCGCTTCGGTCACCGGTTGCGGTGAGAATTGCAAAGTGTCGCCCTGCCATTCAAAGATGGCAAATTTGCTGTTATTGGCGTCTCCCCCCGGCGCCTGTTGCAATCGAAAGTCCTTCCAGCGTTGTTGGTAGAACTCCTGCACCTTCGACAGCGGCCCGGGGTAGAGGAATGCTCTCAGGCGCAGTGCGGGAAAATCTAAATTCTCTTCCTGCGCCAATGGGAGTATCTGCTCTACCTGATCAGTATCGAAGGCCGAGCCTTCGGGGACGGAAATCTTGGTTTCGCCGATCAGCAAGCGGTACCTGGGGTCGTTTGCGCCCTGGATGGTCTTGAGCGCCTCCATGGCTTCCGCCGCTTTTCCCTGGGCATTGAGGTAGGTCGCCAGCGTCTCCCGATACTCCACATTTTCTGGGGCCCTTTCAGCCGCCATCCGGGTGAATCGGGAGGCTTTTGCGAAATCCGCCTGCCGCATAAACGAGTGATTTGGAGTAAGATTCACCCTTAACATCCCCCAATAGCGGGCCTCCCGGTAGTAGGCTTCGGCATTTTGCGGATCAATCTGCAAAATTAGATCGAGGGTCTCTTGCGGATCGCGTTCCGGGGCGGGCATCCCGGCCCGCGTGATTTTCCTCCCCGCGTATCCTAGAGGGAAGACCTGTCCCTTGACCTCGTCAAGGCAGACCTGAAGCAGCAAAGCGCGCACGTCCCTAGGTTTTTTCTTGATGTAACGCGTCAAGTCAGCATCCGCGCTACTCAGTCCTATCCGGAGCTGCGGCTCCTTTTCTGCCGCGTCTTTCTTGGGGAGCGGCGGCTCGTCCTCGTCAGATGTAAATTCTTCATATGCCTCCGCTGCTTCGATGGCTGTTTCGGCCTGACTGAGCTCGCTGGGCAGCGACTCTCGCGACTGCGCGGGCGCTGCAAGGGTGCCTCCACTGAGCTCGCCGGGCAGCGATCCCCTCGACTGCGCGGTTGCCGCAAGAGCGGCTCCATTCAACCCCGCGTGCAGCCTTTCGCAATTGGCTTTGAGGCCGGGGTTATCGGGCGCGAGTTTGAGTGCGGCCTCGTACTCTTCCAGCGCCCCTTGGCGGTCGCCTTTCTGCTCGAGTGTGCTGCCGAGGTTATAATGCGCCCAGACGTCATCGGGCTTCAGACGGATCGCCTCGCGGTATTCCGCAATCGCTCCATCGATGTCGCCCTTGATACTGAGCCCTCCGCCCAGGCCCCGATGGGCGTCGGCATTGTCCGGCTTCAGTCGAACCGCTTCGCGCGATTCGGCAATCGCGCCGTCCAGGTCGCCCTTCATTTGGAGCGTCAAGCCAAGGTTGCTGTGCGCTTCGGAGTAATTCGGCTTCAAGAGAATCGCCTTGCGGAATTCCGCAATCGCGTCGTGCCAGTGTTCTTCATTCTCGAGCGCGGTGCCCAGGCCGAAGTGCGCCTCTGCAAGATTCGGGTTCAGGCGCAGCACCTCGCGAAACTCCACGATCGCGCCGTCCCAATCGAGCTTCTGTCCGAGCGCGATTCCGAGGTTGCCGTGCGCCTCGACGAGATTCGGGTTCAGGTGCAGTGCCTTGCGAAACTCCACGATCGCGCCGTCCCAATCGCCTTTAGTGGCGAGTTCCAAGCCCAGGTTGTAGTGCTCTCCGGCAAGGTCCGGATTCAGGCGAATCGCTTCGTGCGATTCGGCAATTCCGCCGTCCAGGTCGCCTTTACGCTTGAGCGCGAGGCCGAGGCCATCGAACGTCGCGTTCGAACTCCCACCCGCAACCTCGACATCCTCGTCCACGTAGGCTTTGACCGGCGTACCCTCTTCGAAGACGTATCGTTTCTGCGAGGCCAGCAATAATCCACACACGCCCAACGCAGCCGCGCCAGCCGCCATGGCCTTCTTGTTGCGCTTGCCCGCGGCTGCCTCTTCGCCTCGCAGCTTGATTCTGACATCGCCGGCTTTCAAGAAGTCCGCTCGAATCTTGAGTTGGTGGGCTTCAACTCTTTTTTTCTCTGATTCTCTCCCTTCCAAAATCGTCCCCAGAACCCTCGCCCCCTTCTTCACGACTATTGCATCCCCGACTTTCAGATCATCGGCCAGAACTAGTTCTACCGGCTCACCCACCACCGCGCCTCTCGACGTCAGCCTTTGAGCTAATTTTAAGTTGACCTCTGTGCCTTCTTTCAGGATGAATATGGCGGGGGACTGTGCCGACGGACCCTTGACTGGGGGGACGGGCGGACTCGGTTGTTGGGGAGTCGGACTCTGTGCAAGTGAGGCGCTGGGGCATATCCCTAACGTGAGGGTGAAGAATGCGCAAATGATCTTTCTTGAGAGAGTCATAGGATTTCGTCTCCTCATTCGGTTCTTACCCTTGATGCCTGACTTGGGTCTTCCGGGAGGCCCGCAGCATGACATGAGGGTGTGAGTGTCCAGCGAGATACGAACAGGCCGGGAGGCCGGACAATCGCCGCGCAGTATCCTTGGCTTGAGGGAGCCCAGGCTGGCCCATCCTGGGCATAAGTTGCTTCTCCAGTTTTTCGAGGGCTCTTGACACTCCCTTTTTTCCTGACACCGCGCCCATTCCCGAGCCGCCGCTTTCCTCCCAAACGAGCTTGCCGGAAACCTCAAAGCACTGCAGTGTAATTTTGGCCCATTGGGTGGTTGGCCGGTCGACAATGAGATACAAGAGATGAGAAGCGCCCACGTCTTTTGTCACATTCAACAAAGTCTCCCGGGAGATTACGTCCTCGGATTGAATCATTTTGCGCGAAGGGTCGCTGACCAGGACAATCCGATTCGACTTGAGGAACTCAACCACTTGATCCACGATACCGTGGAAGACCTCCGGCTTGCTGTTCCTGACGTGTGCGGGAGTCCGGCATGCCGCGATGTAGGAACCAGCAGTCTGCTCGCGTGGCCCCTCCGGTGTTTGAGCCTGAAGATTTCCGCAGAAGCTCAATACCGAAGCAGAAATCAAAATTGCAATCGGCTGGCGCGCATCATACGCGGCCCCCCTCCAACCCGGCGAAGCCCATCGCGGCAGGCTGCGCCCTCTCCTTTCGGCGCAATGGGTCTGATGCTTGGCGATGCCGTCCTGCTGTTCCAGTCGGCTTCGTTCTTTCTCGAGTTGCTGCCCGATCAGGCCTTCCCCGTGACTGATCTGGACCAAGTCGTTCGCCGTTTTAAATTCGCTAAAAAACGGTCTACTCACGGTTTACCTCGTTTCTTGGTACCCTCATAACAGCCGAAAGTGCCATCTCTATCTCTCGAAGCTCCTGTCGAGCCAATGTGATGGACGCAAGACAGCCGCTAAGTATCGGCTTCATTCGGAAGCCTCTGCGCGCCGACGGATCCAAACCACCGGCTCTGGCGACCCATGATTCTCCGGTTGGCGCGAAGCGAGCGAACTCGCGAGGCCGTGGCGGCGGATCGAATGAACGACCGCAAAGAAGCCCATCCCGCCCACAACCTGGGCGATGACGGCGCAATGCATTCCCGCAAGTAACCCGTAGCGGTCAGCCAACTTCCCGACCAGCGCTGAGGCAGTGGTTGTGCCAAAAAAGTTCACAAAGAAGTAATACAACCCGATGGCGGAGGCGTGATTCCGGGGTGGCGTCAGGTCATGGATGACAGCTGTCACCGGTCCGTGGTACCACGTCATAAAGAAGGTGCCGGTGAAGAGCAGAAAGAGCACAGTGAACTTACTGCCAGTGTGCAGTGCGCCGAGGATGAAGGGCGCCGATACCAGGAATCCGATGGCCGGAGTCAAAGCGCGACCCCAGACGACGGTCTTGGCCAGACGGTCAGCGACGCAGGCCCCGGAGATCACACCGAGGATTCCCGCCACCAACATGACCGAGCCCAAGAGAATACCCGCCTGGCGCAAGCTGAAAGCCTTATATCGGTAAACGAACTCTGCTCCCCAGATGACGTAGGTGTGGCCGGCAAAGGCGCTGAACCAACCGCTCACCAGCACAAAGAGGTAAGCAGGGATCCGTGCCAGTTCCCGCATGGAGACCTTTTCGGTTTCCGACTTCTGGCTCTGTTCCGGCAAACCTCTGACGCTTAGAGCGAGGAGGACACCGGGAACACCGACGATGAAGAAAGCGGGTCGCCAGCCGACGGATTGGGCGAGAATCGCCCCCAGGGCCAGGCCAAGCGCCCCGCCGGTGAACATGCCGAGGTCAAAAAAACCCTGCACGCGGGCCCGAACGCCTTTGGGGAAAACGGCCGAGATCATGGCGTTACCCGCGGGAGCGTAGGCCGCCTCTCCCACTCCCACCGCCGCCCTACACACCAGAAGTGAACGGAATGATGGCGCAACGCCGCTCATAAACGTGGCTGCGCTCCAGAAGGCGATGCCGTAGCTGATCACTTTCTTCCGAGAGGTCAGGTCCGCGAGGCGACCAAGGCCGAAGGATCCCAGAGCGTGAACGACGCTGAAGGCGGCAACCAGGCAGCCGAGTTGGGCATAGCTTACGTGGAAGTCGTTCTTAATCAACGGAAATAGGGGATACACAATCTGGCGGTCAATCCAGTTGACGAAATTGATGAGTGTGAGAACCAGCAGGACTCGCTTTTGATCGGAGGTGAAGTCTGCAAGTCTGGGGCGTTCTTTCGGCCCGAAGTTGCCCGTCTTTTTGTTCATCATACCCTCCTGTCTCCCTGCGCTACGTGGCGATCCTAGGGGATATGAAAAACGACATGCAAGCGACAAGGCTAGACATTGTGGCGATGTCGTGCTTTGCCGCGATGCGGGCAGTAGCGTCCTATTCCTAACCTAAGGAGAGGAGTGCGGGCTGATTTGCAACCCGCTGATTCTATGGAGTTGATCTCCTATTTGTCGACAGATGATGGGGAGGGTGCGTAACCCTCGGGCGGGCGCCGCCCGCCTGACGGCGTCAAGAATCTTGCCAACTTCCGGTCGAACCACGGCGAAATCCGGTCAGCGAGGTGGGCCACATACAGGGCAGAAATGATCGCAGTGAAAACGTCCATCGTGTAGTGAGCCCGGAGCACCAGAACCGCTGCCGCCTCGAACACGACGATGGCAGTGGCGAGCAGTTTCAGCCAACGCCGGCCTAAACGTGCCAGTTCAGTTGCGGCGAAGGTGGCGATGGCTGTGTGGGCGGAGAAGAAAAAGTCGTTGGCAACACTATAAGTGACGAGCAGCGAGGGAAAACCGGGGTAATGCCAGATCATGCTTTCGGGTTTCGGTAATGCGCAGAGGCCTTCCATTATTTGCCGAAGACCAATGAGTATTCCCAATCCGAGTATCGGACGGACACTCCTTCCGAAGACCCATTCCGCGAGGACAAATACCGTCAATAGATCGATCAGTCCCGAGCTGGCTATAAGCAAACCGTTTGCTGCGGTGGGATTTAGCGCCAAGTAATGGTTCAGGGGCGCCGAGAGAGTGTGTAAGGCATCGCCGATTCCGGATGATGCCAGAGGTCTCCGTCCGAGCAGCGACTGAGTCCAGAGCCAAAAGCCGATCGCGACACCCGTCACGACAAGACGGACCACGAGCGCCAGACTGCGGCTACTGTTCACAGTGTCTTTGGGTGTCACCAATTAAACCTCGCGTACTAAGGCATCAGACCGATGCGGTGCACGAACTCACGGAAGCGCGGGTCGGCACGCAGGTTGTCGAGTCCGGGCTCGTGACCAAGGTAAATGACGTAGTCACAGCGGTCCTCAACCGCCTGATCCAACCAGCGGAAGGCTTCATCCTTATCGTTCAACCCCGCCGTGATCCCCACCATGTAAACCGCCGGCACGTATCTCTGCTTTGAAAGATTCACGAGGGCGGCCAGGTAGCTCCGAGCTTGTGCTTTGTCGCCGGCAAGGGCGTAGACACCGCCGAGTGCCATCATCAATGTAGGGTTACCGGGAAAAAGGGTACCTGCCCTCCGGAACTCGGCGATGGCTTGCGGGAGCATACCTTTCCGCTCGTAAGCGCGGCCCCGAAAGTAATAGGCCAGAAAGAAGTTCGAATCGAGGTCTAACGCCCTTTGGCATTGCTCGAGAACCCGATCATACTGGCCAGCGTAAAGGAAAACCTGGGCAGCGGCCATGTTCATAATGATCGAGAGCGGATCGAGTTCCTGGGCTTTTTGTATCTCGACAATCGCTTTGTCCATTTGGTCTGTCGCAACCAGGTACAACGCGTACCACTCGTGACCGGTGGCGTAGCCTGGATTGAGTTCCAACGCCTCTCGAAACTGTTGTTCAGCCTCCTGCCGTTTCCAATCGTAAGCGAGCCGGATATAAGCAAGGGAGACGTGTGCTTCAGCGAGCGAGTTGTCAAGCGCCAGGGCTTTCTCGGCGGCTTCCTCCGCCTTGGGAATGGCTTGACGGGGAGGTAGCGCGTCGTTGGGAACCGAGCCGAGAAGCTCATAGGCATCCGCCAGCCCCGCGTAGGCCGGGGCGTAATCGGGATCTGCCGCGATGGCCTGCTGAAATTCTTGGATGGCGTTGGCAATAGCTTTGGGAGTTCGTTGGCTCCACTGATAGCGGCCGCGCAGGTAGGCGTCGTGAGCCTTCGGGTTCACAGGATGCGAAACCGTGAGGCTGGCCTGCTCTTGGGGCGTCAGTGTTAGTTTGATTTGGCGCGCGATGGCTCCCGCCACGTCACTCTGTAGTGTAAGCACGTCTGCTTCGCTGCGCGAGTAGCTGTCTGCCCAAAGTTGGGCCTGGTCGCTCACCTGAATCAGTTGTGCTGTGATGTGGACCTGATTGCCGCCGTGTTGCGTAACACTCCCCTCCAGAATGTATTTCACCCCGAGTTCGCGTCCAATCTGATCGATGGTCTTAGCCCTTACATTCCGTGCCGAAGTGGGGGCGATTACGCCCAACCGCTCCGGACGTAAACGCGCCAATTGGGTAGTCAGTTCCTCCGTGAATTCCATGCAGAAGTATTCCTGATTCTGGTCGCCACTTAAATTCTCAAAGGGGAGCACGACCAGCATCACTTTTGTCAGTGGTCGGTGAAAGAACAGCCAGACGAAGTAGACTGCCAGAACGACGAGCACCACCGAAGCTGCCGCAACACCTGCGTGCCGCCTTATAGCCTCAAACTCTTCCTGTGTCCAAAACTTACGGTCAGGCTCCGGAGGGTTTGGAGGGTCCTCCCGCTTGCGCCGCCAAGCTTCCAGCTCAGACTTATAGGTGAAGACTCGACCCTGAAGTCGGTGAATGGGCAGGCTTAAGATCTCCTCCCACCGCTGGGCGGTGCGTTGCTCGACCTTCAAGTAAGCCGCGATTTCCCCCCAAGTTTCCAGACGCTCCTCCACTGGCGGGGTCTGAGATCTCTGTCGCAGTTTCGGATCGAAGCTCTCGTCGGCCACAGTTATCTGCCCAAATGAGTACGGTTGGGCAATGTTAATCCAGTTCGTCCAGGTTATGCAACACGGATTTTGACTACAGGCATTTTGATTACCTGTGCTTCCACCTCAGCCGTTTGGCCCACGGGAAATCTGTAGATTTGGTCTGCCCTTTTACTTTGGTGATTGCGCCTGGACGACGCACTGGGAAGAAACCCGGCCACATTCTGGGCAGTCGGTAGACACTGGGCCGGATAACGCCCATGGTCGTAAATCTTCCCCGAAAGCTTACCGGAAGTCCCATTCGATGAAGTTCGGGGTGGTATGGCGCTCGTTGGGATTGATCGCGAGTAACGCAGGGTAGAGCGAAGTCGCTCAGCTCCAGTACGGTCGCCACTCGGAAAATACTCTCATGTGGTCGCAGAAGAATCTATTCGCTCGTCTCACTGCAAGTTACTGCCGGTCATGAGGTTCTGCCGCTAACAGAGATTCGGCCTGAAAAGTCGGCTTCACGTCATATGAGAGTCACTTGGCCTACTTGTAGAAGTGCAACCTCCTGACTCCCCCGAAGTCCCCTTCTGGGAAGTTGGAAGTTAAGGTCAGGCTTGCCGATTTTCGCCCCGGATGAGGGGTAACGGTCTCCCCCCGCACGGGGATTCTGCCTTAAGTTAGCGCCTATGGGCCACCGGCCTGGGTCAAAAAGTTTACGCCGCTGGGGTTCGCCAGCCCTGAAAGGGCGTGACCCATCTACCGACCAGGCTTAGGCGGCCGTCCGCGTGTCTCCCCAAGTGCTATTTCGCCCGTTCAGGGCTTGCCGCCAAGAAAACGCTGGATCCTCGGACCAAGGCCGCTGGCCTGGGCTGGGCTAGGTCGCCCCTTCGGGGCTCATTTTGGCATCAGTAGCGCTCGCACGCCCGGTGTCCAGCAAAAGATATGGGTCATGCTCAGCCTGGCCGGGGGGATCGGGGACGGGTGCGCGGGACTCCTTGCGACTCCATGTCTCTTGACAAACGAGAAAAGATAGGCTACTATGCTAGGTGGATTGTGCAGAAGCCGGGATTCAGGAGTCGGAAGACGGAAGAGTGGTTGCAGGGGGGAGATGGTGAATGGTGAATGGTGAATTATGAATTATGGATACGGTAGGTGGTATGTCGTAGGGGGTAGGTGGGGAAGAGCAGGTTTCAGGACTCAGGAGTCAGAACGAAGAGCATCTGCTTTCCGCCGACTGCCTACTGCTTACTGCTTACTGCCTTCTGCTTACTGCCGGCTGCTTGGATGGGAGTTCGGGCTGGCGGGACTCTTCGCCCGTACAGCAGCCTGGGACAGACTGTCTTCTCCACCGGAAAAGAGGAAACAGTAGTAACTTTAAAATGAGGGAACGACGCGGGAATGTCTGTGAAAACAAAGGAGGAGCTTTCCGCAGCCTGCCATGAAGCTGGGATGTCTATGAAAACAAAGGAGATTTCCGCCTAAAGCGGGTATGTTGTTGAAAATACAGGTAGTTAGTTCCTTGTACGTGGTATGTGGTATGTGGTATGTGGTAGGTGGGGGAAGAACCGCAGCCAACCTTCGACCGCCACCTGCGAACTCATGACCAAGCTGGTATGTGGCAGGTGGTAGGTGGTAAAGATACTAAATAGAGGGAACGAACCGAAGATTCTGTTGAAAATAAAGGGGTTAACCTTCTTGGAGGCTCAAAAACGAACCGAATTCTGAGTGCGAAAAGCGCCAATCAAAGCGAAAAATAGGGCCAATAATCGACAAGTTGTGCGGCATTCGGTGAAAGGAGAAACATGAAACCATTTCAACGCATCGGACGGCGTCAATTCCTTCACGACTCCGCTCTCGGCTTGGGAGCAGCGCCGTTAATTGCCAACGCAGCCTTACCCGCAAAGGGGGCGGCTCCAGCCCATCCAGGTTTACCGCAAAGCGGTCCAACATCCAATTCCAATGGCCTGAAGATGCAAGCCAGGTTCGGATCGACAGACTCGGTATGGATCATTCGCGAGCCGCAAGCGGGCTTCCAGGAGCAGTTGGCATCTTGCGAGTTGGCGCGCGGCTTACGAAATCTGGGGCTTGCCAGGGAACCTGTACAGGCCCGCGTGGGTGGAGGTGAACAGCCATCGTCTGGCTTTATCTTCTCTCTTTCGGTCAGGAAAGGCGGCGTTAAACATCCTGAAGCCTACGAAGTCTCTCACGAATCCGGGGGCGGCATGGCTTCCCGTGTCCAGTTGACCGGCGCCACACCTCAGGCGGTTCTTTACGCAGTGTTTGACTTCCTGGAGCGTCAGGGAGCCTTCTTTGGGTTGGACGGCGAAGTCTACCCCTTGGAGCCCGCACGCGCCCTCAATCTGCCGCCCGTCGGCGACCCCTGGCAAGCGCAGCCACGCTTCAACGTGCGCGGGCTTGTGCCCTGGCCGGACTTCCTCAATTGTGTGACGGTTTACAACCGCGAAGACTGGCGCGCCTACCTCGAGGCCATGGTCCGGATGCGGTTCAACACCCTGGGTGTACACGTCTACTCCGGCGCGAACCAGTGGGCTGAGTCGTTCCTTTCCTTCGAGTATGCCGGGGCCGGTCATCTGGCCTATACCGACACCAGCGCGACGAACCGCTGGGGCTATCTGCCGGAGCGTACTTCGCGTTATGGCATGGGGGCGCCCGACTTTTTCGTGGATGAAGTCTTCGGCGCGGAAGCCACCACCAAGGCCAGGAGTTGCTGGGAGGCCGAAGAACTTGCGCAGCAACTATGGAAGGAGGCCTTGCAGTACGCCAAGCAGCTTGGCATCCGCGCCGGCGTGGGGTTCGAGCCTTATCAGGTCCCCGATGAGATTTACCGCGCCACTCCTCCGGAAGCGTACTATGCTTCGAGCGACGCAAAGATCCCAGGGCCGCGCATCGATCCCGAGTCAGTAGCGGCGAAGGACATCCTGGAAGCACGACTGGGGCAACTTCTGGAGGCTTATCCCAGCGTGGATTACGTCTGGTTGTGGGAAGACGAGGGGATGAGCTGGGCTAGCCAAAAGCAAAACGTTCCACTTTCTGTCGCTCCTTTCAAGCAAGCCTTTGATTTCCTGAAGCGCCACGCCCCCGAGAAGCGCCTGGTGATTTCCGGCTGGGGCGGCGTGGTCCGGCATTTCGCCTACTTCCATAAGGCGCTGCCGGAAGAGATCATCTTTTCTTCGCTGAACGACAACCTGGGTTGGGACCCCGTGAGCGAGG
>Ga0208821_1000257_pt1 | contig 45081 bp, 35 predicted proteins | sample June2015DPH_20_5_FD_184720 | JGI IMG/M metagenome (GOLD analysis project Ga0208821, IMG submission 184720) | Peatland microbial communities from SPRUCE experiment site at the Marcell Experimental Forest, Minnesota, USA - June2015DPH_20_40... | ecosystem: Environmental > Terrestrial > Soil >...
CCGCGTTGGCCGCATGGAGAAGCACGTTGATGGTATGGGGGCCGGCTGGGTTCAAGCCGAAAATCTGGCAATCGAGAGCATGCGAGAGCCAGGTGACCGGGTGCCAGTTCGACGCTTCCGAGGTGTGAAAAGCCCAAACCACGGTATTCCAGGTGAGTCCGGCACGAACCTGGGGATTGTCGGTAACGTACGCGACGTCGTCGAAATTGAGAAATGGAGCGCGAGTAACCGAGTTATAGAGTGCAATGGTTGCCAGAGCAAGCAGCAGGCAGAAAATCAATCTGCGTCTTTGCGGGAGTTGAAAAATGGAGGACTCAGCCGGGCGCTGGTCGTGCTTCGGCTCCGTCGTGGATTTCATTTAACCTTAGCGGGCAGCCGGTTGTCCCGCGGGAGAGGCGGAATGCTTGGGGCTGGCTCTGTGCTCGCGCCGGATGGCCAGCAGATCTTTATGAAGAAGATCGAGCGCATTCGAGGGTATCTCGGAACCCCACTCGTCGATTTCTTTTTCTTCCCAATGGCCGTTGAGCCGGAGGGCGGCGGCGGTAAACTCCTCGGGAAACGCCAGGCGGTAATTGCCTTCGCGCAGCAGCATACCGCCGACCTGGCGTCCGGTGTGCATTTCGTAGATGCGCCGCGTCGAACTGCCGCCGTCATTGGTGAACACCAGCAGCACTTCGCCTTCTTCGCCGTAATCCGGACGGTAGAACCATGCCTGCGGCGCATCCGCCTTGGGGCGTGCGCGTTTTCTCCCGGTAACCGTCACGACTTCCTGCTCCGGCTTCACTTCGTTCGCGGGATTGTAGTAACAAATTCTCTGGCACGATTCGCAGACCATTACCTTCTCGCCATTCCGCACTTCATTGTAGGTCTGCGGACGCAGCATCACCTGGCAGCCCATGCATTTGTGGTCGCGGACCTCCGCCAGTCCGCTGCCGCGGAACTTCATCACGCGCTCATAGTGGCGAAGAACATCTTCGGAAATCCCGTGGCGCAGGGCTTCGCGCTTGGCGTTCCACTCGGAGAGCTTCTTCTGATCTTCCGTGGTGACTCTTCGCGCTTCTTCTTTTTCTTTTTCGATCTCGGCCGTCTCTGCCTTGAGCTCGGCCTCCGCCGCTTTGACTTCTTTTTCGCGCGCCTCCACGTTGACCATCACCTCCAGAATGCGGTCCTCGTTGAGGCGGATCTCCTGCTCGGCAAACTGGATCTCGTGCAGCAGAGCTTTGTACTGGTCGTTGGTTTTCACGTCGAGGGATTGGTCGCGATACTTGGAAATCTTGCCTTGCAGATCTTTAATAGCGGCTTCGAACTTCTTGCGGTTGGCCTCGTCGCCTCTGGATGCAGTCCGCACCTTTTCCAAGTGCGCCTTGGTCCCAGCCAGCTTTTGCTCGATCACCGCCACGCGTTTCGGCAAAGCGGCCACTTCGTCCCGCAGTCCGCGGATCTCTTTATCCGCCGCCTGCAGCTCCAGCAATTTGTCGATGTCAGGAAGCATCGGTTCGGGGAGTCACAATAACGATTCTAGCATGTGAGAAGTGCAAAGCCGCCGGGGTCGCGGCGGCCTTGCACCTGATTTTGGGTGGCGCAGCGCTCCAGCGCTGCGGAAAGACTTAACCCCCTTCACGAACGGGAGGGGCACAGCTTCAACGTGCCATCACGTTTTGAAGGGGCACAGCTTCACCCGTGCCGTCGCGTTTTGAAGGGGCACGGCTTCAGCCGTGCCGTTACGGCCATCCACACAATCGGCTTTAGCCGCCGAGGCCAACCGCGCCGCGCACCACGGATTCATCCGCAATCGATCCACCCCCCAACCCAACCAGCACCAAATTGGTCTATGTATCTTTAGTCGAGACTGGTAGATAATGATCCCGACCGAGGGGGCCATAGGGAATTCCATGGCTCCTTTTTTGTTTGCCTTGCCCTCAGGAAAGGCATATAGAAAGGCAGAAGCGAGGGATGGATGGCGGTACGCAACTATTGGCTTGATCTTTTTACGCCGGTGACGTGGCAGGAATTTCTCCAATCAGGTGGCAAGGTGTCTGGCTTTCGGGACTCGAGGTGGAACACCCTCCAGAAGGTCAAACCGGGAGATTATTTTCTCTGCTACGTGACAGGCATTTCGAGATGGATTGGCTTGTTGGAGATCACTTCGGAACCCTTCCGAGATACGGCCCCGATCTGGAAGGACGAGAGCTTTCCCTGCCGCGTGAAGGTTAAGGTCATAGCAAAACTAACCCCCGAAACTGGAGTTCCGGTTAAGGAGATGAAGGATCAGCTGTCTGTATTTCAAACGGCTGGAGGCGCGCTGTCCTGGACTGGCCACTTCCGCGGCTCACCGACGAAGTGGAAAACAGCCGATGGTGAGGCCGTAGTCCAATCGGTTCTACAAGCTGCAGAATCACCGGTCGTGCGCCCGATTGATCCAGTCAAGCTGAAGTACCGCCCGAAAGCGCTAAAAGCGAAAATCGGGCTGGTCACAGTCCCAGAGTCCGAAGGAACGGATCAGCCTGAACAGGAAGTGATAAAGGAACCTGCGGCGCACACTGAGATTCAGTGGCTGCTTCTTAAGCTGGGCTCCGACATGGGTTTCAGCGTCTGGGTGGCGCGGAACGACCGCAGCCGTTCGTTCGGGGCGCATCGCTTCGCAGAGCTACCTGCGCTGAAGTCGAGCCTTCCCCTCCAGTTCGACGATGCAACCAATCGGACCATCGAACTGATCGACGTGCTCTGGCTCGACCGGAACTCAATCGTTGCCGCGTTCGAGATCGAGAGCACGACATCAATCTACTCGGGTCTATTGAGGATGGCAGACTTGGTGGCGATGCAGCCGAACCTGAACATCCCCCTTTTTCTGGTCGCGCCTGAAGAACGCAGGGAGAAGGTCTTTGCTGAGGTCAACCGTCCGACGTTTTCTCGACTAGATCCTCGGCTGGCAGAGATATGTCGTTACATCTCGTTCGATGCTCTGAGAGAGCGATTAGGGCGGGTGAAGGATTTCGTTCGGTACTTGAAACCGGATTTTCTCGAAGAATTGTCAGAGGCGTGTGACTTGGAGCAGGAGTCGTAAGCCGGGTGCCCCACTCATCGCGCACTTTGCGATGAGTGGGATTTCGCGCGCACGGCTTGTCGACCCCATCACAATTATTTCCCCCATGAGGGTGGACGCCTAAGGTCCGCTTGGGCTGGGTTCTAGTTTTTTTCATCACATTCAACCTGTGAGTGCCATCACAGACATCCAGCCCGACCGATGCAACAATATTCCCTGATTAGGGCAGTGAGTAAGTGCGCCTGTCCTCAAAGACGGCCCGCGTAGTTACTCCAAAGTAATTTGTCAGCGCTCTTTGAAAACCGTAATTGAGGCAATGAGCGGGCGTCAGACCCCTCCAAAATCCCAAAAAGTGGGGGATTTTCCGCTAAGTCCTTATTCCGGAATATTTTGAAAATAAGTCCTTTGCACTCTGGATTTTGGCGGCGAACACCCCCTAACCCCATGATTCCAATGGTATCGAAAAAAGGGGGGGTAGGGGGGTGGGGCTGGTAGTGAGCACGGCCTAATACCCTCAGAGTAAACAAAAATGCTAGCAGCCATGCAGGATAGCGCTGAGCAGGCAGCCTCAGTTCTCCCCCGGCATCGGATGCGCCGCCTGATCCGCGTTGGGAACCATTGCGCTGGGAACGGGGATTGACGGCTTACTTTTTCTGGAAGGGCTACCACTGCAACCAAAGCCGAGGGCCTGACTTTCGTAATCTGCCCTGCTATCGCCGCCTGATGCAAAATTGATGCAGAATGCCCTCCACCGCCATCACGCAGAAAGGACACCGGGGCTCGCGCGTCAAGCTCGGCGGTTCCATCCTTGTCCTGGTGGTGCTCGAAAACGGGCGTCAGATCCGTGGCCGCATGAGTCAGCTCTCCGTCAACGGCGGGCTGCTCTCGCTCGAACACCCGCTCGACGAAGGCATCCGGGTGACAGTCCTGTTCCACCTCGGCTTCAGCGTCCGGTGCCGCGCGCAAATGTTGTTTCCCATGTGGGCCACCCAGGGATGCCTGCAGCCTTTTCGCTTTTTGGAATTGCCCGAGGCCATCCGCGCTGGTCTGAGCCGAGAATTGGAAACCCTGGTCCGAGCCGGCGCGACTCAGGAAGAGGAAGAAGCCGAGTAACACAGAGAACGGCTGCGAGCTTCGAGCCACGAGCAAAGGGGTTTGGAGTTTGGTCGCAGCTCGTGGCTCGAAGCTCGCAGCTCGCTGGAACCCTTAACCACAGGGCACAGGGTAAAGGCTCTTACTTTCCTGCTGCCGTCAAGATCTCTTCCAGCGAATATTTCTGCAACTCCCCAATCCGCTCCAGCGTGATATCTGGCTTCGGATACTGCGCCACCAGCGCCGCATCCAGCGCGTAGTGTCCTTGGCGCGGAAACACCGTCGTCACCCGCGCGCCCCAATGCTTCTTGATCGCGGCCAGAATACGCACCTTGTCGTCCACCATCACGTAGTGCGCCGCCGGATACTTCGCCTCCACATCGTCCAGTTCCAGTTCCTTATGGATGTAGATCAAGACGTTCCCTTCGAAGATCTCATACAGGCCCGACCGGTCGATCTTGCGCGGCTGAAAGACCACATCGCCGTCGCTCAAGATCACAACCCGCCCCAACCGCCGCGCGTACTCCACCGCATCCAGCGACTGCGGAAACAGCCGGTTCGCAAAGGGATAATTGATCATGAAGTGCGACACTGCCAGCAGCTTCGGATCGCGCGGCCGCTCGACGCGATAACGCTGCAACGTGCCCAGATAGTCCGCGTATCCGAGTTCCGTGCGCAACTGCTCGAATATTTCCCAATAGCGCTGCTCGCAGGCCTCGCCCACTTTATTCGTGAGGTACCGCTTCAGATCTTCCGCCACGCGATCGTTGTCGAGCAGCGTATTGTCCACGTCGAAAAAGAACACAGTGCTGCGATTGGCATCAGCTCGATTCACACGATCTCCAGAATGATCCCCAGAATACTGATCTCCAGAATAAAGAGTGGCCTTATCATGCCAGAAATCACAGCCCCGCGTCGTAGCCGGGATCCCCCCGCTTCCTGTACACTTGAGCCATCTCGGGAGCAGGAAATTTGCGCCAACCACGAAGGGCTTGTGCAGGTCCCTTCCCTTGTAGTACAAGGGGCGTCGTCCAACAATCGATAAATCAGCCGAAGCAGAATGTTGTGACTCTGCCTCACAAACCGGGCGAATCCGTTTGCGCCCCTCCCAGGAGCCCCTCTTCGTGGAACACATCGATCCAGCTGTCATCAGTCGCTTCGACACACGCTCAAGCAGGCCTTGTGAATTCTGCCGGGAACTCGACCCGCAATTCCCCCACCGCCGCCCGCTCGATCAGATGGTTGCCAGCAGCCGCAAAGCCATTGCTTCCGCCCATTTGACAGAGGACGGCTACGTCCGCCACCGGATGCTCGAACTGCGCCGGATCACTTCCCGCACGCCCCTGACCGCAGCATAACCGGTGGATTTCTGCTCCAGCGCGAATTTTTCGCACAACTTTCGCAATGGCGGCGAGTTCTAATGAGTTAGGCCCCCAGATTGGTGTACCCTACGCGGGGGAGGCTTCCCATGCTTGCCCGTATGCGATCCTTTTTCCTCCTTTCCTTTTTGTGGGCGTTCTCCGTGGCTGCCTGTTTGCCCGTTCAAGCTCAGATTCACGGTGTCCCCGCCTCGGTCACTTCATTCGGTTTCGGCGGGAGTGACAACCCCACTCCCGGAGTCCGAGCCAGCATGACGTACCTCGGAACAAACGGTTACGGCAACAGCCGGCCGGTTTTTGGAAACTGCTGCGCCAACTTCTTCATGCCGGCAAGCCCAAATCCAACGCTGTTCTCCGGGCGCCGCCACCGCCACGGGGATCACGCCTTTTTCCCCGTCGGCGTCAGCATGCCGGCTTACATTCCATATGCGGTTCCTTACGTCCAGGAAGCCGACGATGACTCACTCGACGTCGACTACGTCCACGCTCCTGGCGCGCGGAACGCAGATCCTCCCACCAAACGCGCCGCCGACCGCGATTCGGCTCCGAAAGCTGACGCTTCCGACAAGACAGAAGAGCCCGTGGCCGCTCAGCCCTCGACCGTGCTCGTTTTCAAAGACGGCCACCAGTCCGACGTGCTCAACTACGCCATCGTGGGCGATACGCTCTTTGACTTCGGCGCGGGCCGCACCCACAAGATTCTCCTCGCCGACCTCGATCTCCCAGCTACCCGCAAAGCCAACGATGACCGTGGCGTAGACTTCCAGATTCCGGCGAGCACACCCCGGCAATAAAGAACTCAGCAATACTGATCGACGATAGCGTCCGATGCGACAGCTAGAGTCGTGTCCCAAATTCGCGACGTAAGTTTGGGTTGTTATCTTGAGCGAAGCGAAAGACCTATGCATTGGGCGGATTCAAATACACAGGTCCTTCGCTTCACTCAGGATGACAGTATGGATTCATGCCACGAACTTGCGGGGCACAACTCCCGACCCCCCAGTCCCCCATGACCCGGGGCATTCCCTCGAACATTTCCCGCTTGACACGACCATACCGATATATGGATACTTATTCATTGAGTTGCATTTTTATTCATGTCGAAAACAGCGCGCCACAAAGCGATCCTCGATCTGCTCGACGACGGTCCTGTCGAAAACCAGGACTCTCTCCAGCACCGGCTTGAGCGCAAGGGCTTCGACGTAGGTCAGGCTACCCTCTCCCGCGACATCCACGAACTGAAACTCGTCAAGGGCGTCGAGGGCTATCGGCGGGCTGGCGAGAGCTTGGGCGCGGAAGGTGTTTTGCCCTCGGTCATGCATCTCGCTCGCCAGTTTGTGGTCGAAATCCGCCAGGCCCAGAATCTGCTCGTGGTGAAGACCACGGTCGGCAGCGCGCAGCCGGTCGCGGCTGCACTCGACGCCTCGCACTGGCCTGAGGTGGTCGGCACAATCGCCGGCGACGACACCGTGCTGGCCATCGCTGCCGACAAAAGGAAAGCGCAAGCGCTCGCCCGACGTATTCGCGAGCTGTCGTAGGCGGTTTGCCGGGGCAAATCCCGGCATCCGCGTCAGATTTTTTCGGAAATGGAGTGTTACGAAATGCAAACGAGAACCGAACCCATGGTACTGATGGACCTACCGAAGACGAACCCGCCTGCCCTGCTGCCGGAACCGGCCGCGCCGCGTGATCTCGTCTCGATCCACGACCTGGCCCCCGCTGAAATCCTCGCGCTCTTTAACCTCACCTCCATGCTCAAGCAGCGTCCCGCGGACTACCGCGGCGTTCTCGCCGGCAAGCAGATGGTCATGTTCTTCGAGAAGCCCTCGCTGCGCACGCGCCTGACGTTCGAAGCCGGCATGGACAGCCTGGGCGGCAGCACCTTCTTCGTCGACCAGACGGCCAGCCGCCTCAACGCCCGCGAGTCACTCTACGACATCGCCCACAACCTCGAACGCTGGATCGACATCATCGTGCTGCGCACCTTCAGCCATACCGTCGTGGAAGAGATGGCCACCTACGCAAGTGTTCCGGTCATCAACGCCCTCAGCGAACTCGAACATCCCTGCCAGGCGCTCGCCGATTTCTTCACCCTGCACGAGCATTTCGGCGATCTCTCGAAAATTCATTTCGCCTACGTCGGCGACGGCAACAACATGGCGCACTCGCTGCTTCTGGCGGGCGCCTCGGTCGGCGCGAAAGTTTCGATTGCTACGCCGGAGCGTTACGGGCTCAATCCCGTCATCGTGACCATGGCGAAGGCCATTGCGGACGAGACCAAGGCTTCGCTCCGCATTCTGACCGACCCGCGCAAAGCCGTTGCCGCAGCCGATGCCGTTTACACCGATGCCTGGGCCAGCATGGGGCACGAACAGGAAGCGCAAGAGCGTGCCGCCATCTTCGCCCCCTTCCAGGTGAACGCTGCGCTCATGCAGTTCGCCAAGCCCAATGCGCTATTCATGCACTGTCTGCCCGCGCATCGCGGCTGTGAGGTGACCGACCAGGTTATCGACTCGGTGAACTCGGTCGTCTTCGATCAGGCGGAAAATCGTCTGCACATTCAGAAGGCCATTCTCGTATGGCTATTGGGCGGCGGCGTGGGCCGCTTCCCGGCTAGGAGCGCACATGCTTGAAAAGCCCGAAAAAATTGTTCTCGCTTACTCCGGTGGGCTCGACACCTCCATCATCATTCCATGGCTCAAGGAAAACTATGCCTATGAAGTGATCGCCATGGTCGCCGACATAGGCCAGGGGGATGACCTTGAGTCCGTTGTGGAGAAGGCCTACAAAACCGGAGCCAGCAAAGTGGTGGTCGAAGATCTGCGCGAAGAGTTTCTTACCGGCTACGTCTGGCCGGCGCTGAAAGCGGGCGCGGTGTACGAAAACAAGTATCTGCTCGGTACCTCGCTGGCCCGCCCCGTGATCGCGAAACATCAGGTCGAAGTCGCGCTGCGCGAAGGCGCCTCGGCCGTCGGCCACGGGAGCACCGGCAAAGGCAACGACCAGGTACGCTTCGAGATGGCCTACCAGGCGCTCGCTCCCGAGCTGAAAGTTGTTGTACCGTGGCGCGAGTGGGACCTGAAATCGCGAGAAGATTGTCTCGACTACGCCGAGAAGCGCGGTATTCCCGTGACCGCGAGCCGCGAGAAGATCCACAGCCGCGACCGTAATCTCTGGCACCTCAGCCACGAGGGCGGGGAGCTCGAAGACGCCGGCAACGCGCCGTTCCCGAGTACCTGGCAGATGACGAAGTCGCCGCACGAGGCTCCCGATCAGGAAGAACAGGTCGAAATTGGATTCGAAAAAGGCGTGCCCGTCTCCGTGAACGGCATGAATCTCGATCCCGTGTCGCTGGTCGAACTGCTGAACGAAATCGGCGGACGCAACGCGGTTGGACGCATCGACCTGGTCGAGAACCGGTTCGTCGGCATCAAATCGCGCGGCTGTTACGAAACTCCCGGAGGCACGCTGCTGCTCGCCGCTCATGGCGAACTCGAAGCCCTCTGCCTCGATCGCGACCTGCTGCACTTCAAGCAGCACGTCGCGCTCAAGTACGCCGAACTCGTTTACTTCGGCCTGTGGTTCACGCCGCTGCGCGAAGCGCTTGACGCCTTCGTCGAAACCACGCAACAAAACATAACCGGCGCGGTCACGCTGTCGCTGTACAAAGGCAACGTCGACATCGTCAGCCGCAAATCGGATTACTCGCTCTACCGTACCGACCTCTCCTCATTCACCATGGGCGCAAGCTATGATCAGAAAGACGCCGAAGGGTTTATCCGCATTCTGGGATTGCCCTCGCGTTGCCGCGCCCAGACGCAACGTGGTCGCGCTGCCGTGGGCACTTTACATGAATTGTCATCCTGAGCATGAATTGTCATCCTGAGCGAAGCGAAGGACCTGCTGTTCTCGCCATACCACGGTCGCTGATGAGCGTCCCAGAGGTCGCGCAATGAAAATGTGGTCTGGCCGCTTCCGGCAGCCGCTTGACCCAGAATTTGAAAAATGGCAGCGGTCGTTCCCCTACGATCAACGGATGCTGCCCTTCGAAATCGCCGCCAGCCGAGCCCACGCCAATGCTCTCCAGCACGCCGGAGTGCTTTCCTCCGAAGAGCTTTCCGAAATCGTGAAAGCGCTGGGAGAAATCGGCCACCGCGCTGAATCGTCGCCGGAATTTCTGAACGATCCCGAAGCCGAAGACGTCCACCACTTCGTAGAAAAGCAACTGGCCGCGCTGATCGGCCCCACCGGCTACAAGCTGCACACGGGACGCAGCCGTAACGAGCAGATTGCGACCGACCTCCGCCTCTTCGTGCGCCAAAGCATCGACACCCTGCAAAACTTGATCGCCGATTGGATCGAGGCGATCCTGGCGCGCGCCGAAGCAGCGGGCAGCGCGTCTTCGCTCTTAGCTATGCCCGCGTACACGCACCTGCAGCCGGCGGAACCCGTGCTAGTCGCGCATTGGTTGCTGGCGTATATAGAAATGTTTCTCCGTGATGCTTGGCGCCTTGCCGACTGTCGCAAGCGCGCGAACCTTTGTCCGCTTGGATCAGGCGCTGTGGCCGGAGCCACGCTTACCATCAATCGTCAAGCCATGGCCGCGGAGCTGGGCTTTGATGGCCCGACAGCGAACAGCATCGACGCTACAAGCGACCGCGACTTCGCCATCGAATTTGTCGGAGCGCTCTCGTTGCTCGCGCTTCACCTCAGCCGCTGGGCCGAAGAGATGATCCTGTTCTCGACGCCCGCTTACGGATTTGTCGAGTTGCCCGAGCCCTACTCCACCGGTAGCAGCGCCATGCCGCAGAAAAAAAATCCTGACTTGCTGGAACTGGTGCGAGCGAAAGCTGCGCGCGTCATGGGTTGCGCCACCACGCTGCAAACTTTAGTGAAGGGACTGCCGCTAGCCTACAACAAAGACATGCAGGAAACGCAGGAGCCGGTGTTCAACGCCTCCGACACGGTCATCGGCACGCTGCCGCTCGTGATTGGATTTATGAACACCGTCGAATTCAACGACGCCAAGATGAATCAGGCCGCAAGTTTGGGTTTTATGAACGCGTGGGCCGCGGCCGCTTACCTCGTCGAACGCGGAGTGCCCTCGCGCCTCGCCCACGAAGCGGTCGGCAAGGCCGTCCAGCTAGCCGTGGGACGCGGATGCGAATTACAAAAACTGCCTCTCGCGGACCTGCAAGCGATCCACGCCAGCTTTGACGCGGGTTTCCACTCCTGCCTCGGACTTACTGAAGTGCTCGGACTGCACGACGTCCCCGGCGGCACCGCTCCACGTCACGTCAAGCGCGCTCTGCAGAATGCTCGGGAGCGGGCCGCCGCGTTGCGCTCCCAGGAACCGCTCGCCGCCCGCTAGCCCAGAGTCACCAGATTCGCTTCTTGATAGGGCCGGCCTAGAACTGAAGCACATCTACTTCCGCGCTATAAGTCGGAGAAGGACCCCATTCGAATCCTGTTGTGTTGTACGTTCTGAATTGCAACGGACTGTTGCTGCCAACGAAAACAGGAGAAACGCAGGTGGCTGGGATTCCAGAGGGAGCCGCCATTAGCGCCGACGCACAGGAACCGGTCGCCTCCTTTGCCCAATAAATCTGCAGTGCTTCGCTGACCGTTCCGTTATTTGCCGGTTGCGTCACATCGCCCAATAGAAGAACATTTGCGCCAGCGCTGCCGGCAGTGAAAAGTGTTTGCCAACTCGGGTAGGTGGCGCTGGTCCAATTGAGTAAGTTTGCTTCGTAGTCGCTGAACGGACCCGAGCCTGTGGCCGGTGCCCCGAAGACAATGAGCGCATACCACGTCTTGTCTCCTGGGTAAGTGTGAATCCAGACTTTGGTGCCTCCGGCGATTCTCACCGGAACAACCGCTGATGTTCCGACTGGCACTTCCAGAGAGTTGTAGCCGTTCTCGTCCGTCCAACTCAGGTAGGGCACGTCCGTGCCTGCGTAGCCGGTCGAATACGCCACAAGCAGCGCACTGGTGCTGCCCGAAGCTCGGTAAACGGGAAGGGCGTAAACGAGGTCTGCAGGCAGCTTACCGGTTACCTCAGACAGGCCGCCTTGCCCTTGTGCCCCGCTTGGCCAAAAACCCACTCCTGAGACGTAAAGAGAGTAAACGAAACGGTTGTTATCGCCGTCAGTTTCAACAGTGGGTGTCGTGTTTGCATGAACTCTAAGCTTCGCAAGGAGAGATATGTAGCAGTTTCCCTCTGCCAGTTCGATGCTGGCAGGTCCGATGCTGCCTTGCTGGGAACGTGCCACTCCATTTTCGTCAGTCCAGCGCAATGTGGGCACGACTTCGCAACTAACCGTTGATTCGTAGACGCCGATCAGGTAGCTGGCGTCGCCCGTCGGAGCCAACATAATGGCAGTGGCAGGCAGGTTGGTCCTTTGGTTGAAAAAATTCTGGCGTATTTCAGTAACCGATGCGCTCACGCTACCGCAAACCGCCAGCAAGAATAATGTCAGGAGCAGGCCGCGATACTTCATGGATAAATCCTTCCAGGGGGATCAGTGTCATCCCATAAAATGACGATAGCGGTATGATCCCCATCTCGCACAGACCACGAAAGATGGACAGCCGTTGGTAGCCATCAGAGAACCAGCAAAGGCTGGCAGCGGAGTCTGCGGATGCAATGGCAACCACGAAATTTATGCGGGATTTGAAGACGATAGTCCAGAGTCGCACTTCGCCCGCGTCCACTGAGATTCAGTAGCGCCTCGCCATTCCATCGAGTCTTCTTCCACGCAAGACGCATCTTATCCCGTAAAGCCTTCTTGGGAGTGTTGACCCTGATACTTAGCCGAGTTTCCTTTGCGTTGTTTCTTTTGGCGGTCTACGCCGTCCAGCGGTTCTGGTTTTTGCGGGCGTGGACGTGGCTTGGCTCGTTCTCGAATGCCAACTGGCGTTTTGGTCTCCATGCTGGACTGATCGCGCTCGCCGCTGCGCTTCTCGCGACGTTGCTTGATCCGCTGCTTGGCCATGGGGTCTCGCGCCTTAGCTTTGGCGGCTTGAACCTCGGCAAAACACTCTCTACAGTTGCCCGCTTGTGGATGGTCGCTTCTGTTTTCGGATTCCTGGCGGTCGAATCGGTGGGAGCGATCGAGTGGGTCACCAATGTCGCTGCGCGGCTTCGTCCCGGAGCTGTAGCCGGTGAGTTCAGTCCCTCGCGCCGGACATTTTTTCAATACGCCGCCTGTCTCGCTGGAAGCACTCCATTCCTCGCCGCGACCTATGGATTTGCCGCCGGGCGCTTGCGCTACACCATCGAGCGTGTCGATGTGCCGGTCGCCAATCTTCCTCCGGAGCTGGACGGGCTGCGCATCGCTCAGCTTAGCGACATCCACATTGGCGACTACATGCCGCCGCGCGAAATTGCTCGCGCCGTCGACACGGCGAACGACCTGCAACCCGACATTTCTTTTGTCACGGGAGACTTCGTCAGCGGCGAAGGCGATCCGCTGGACGCCTGCATCACCGAGTTGAGCCGGCTGCGCGCGCCGCTTGGAGTCTGGGGATGCAATGGCAACCACGAAATTTATGCGCGAGTGGAAGACGACGCGGAGCGCCTCTTCCGCGAAAAGGGAATGCGGCTGCTGCGCGCCCGGAGCGCGGTCGTGGAGCACAACGGAGGCCGCTTTAATCTGCTGGGCGTCGACTACCAGCGCGACCGGATGGTGAACGGCGAACATACCCGGCCAGAATTAATGTTGCGCGAGATCGAGCCATTGGTGCGCCGCGACATGCCTAACTTCCTGCTCTCCCACAATCCGAACTCGTTCCATCGCGCGGCCGAGCTTGGCATCGAACTCAGCCTTGCCGGTCACACGCACGGCGGCCAGCTAAAGTTTGAGATCGTGGATCACAGCGTCAGCCCGGCTCGGCTGATTACGCCTTTTGTCGCCGGACTTTATCGTCTGCCGATGAACGGCCATGCTGGCGCCGCGCCGGGGAGCAACGGCTTGCAGAAGGCTGCGCTCTATGTTAACCGGGGGCTCGGAACCTTCGGCTTCCCGGTGCGAATTGGCGTCCCGCCGGAGATCACGCTGCTGACGCTGCGAAGAGCCTGAAAAGCCAACCTTCGCGCGCTCCGAGCGGCCCCGAACGTGGTATAATTCTCGAGTAAATCCGTCCAGATAATGCCTGTAGATGCAAGAACTTAGCGACATTTGTGCGGGGACAGAGCGGGCGGAGCTTCGCTCCGCATGGACGGGCGAGGCGCCCGTCCCCACACGAGCTTCACTGAGAACTGACAACCGAGAACTGAGAACTGAACTTCATGGCTGACGATCAGAATCCTGAGCTTCCCCTAACTCCTCCTCCTGGCGGCGACGGACAATCTCCGACGGGTCCGGGCGCCCTCAACATGCAGCCCGTCAACATTGAAGACGAGATGAAGCGGTCGTATCTCGACTACTCGTTGTCGGTGATTATCGGCCGCGCGCTGCCCGACGTACGCGACGGATTGAAGCCCGTGCATCGCCGCATTCTGTACACCATGCAGCAGATGGGCCTGGCCCCGGGGCGCGCCACGCGCAAGTGCGCACGCATCGTCGGCGAAGTCATGGGCAAGTATCATCCGCACGGAAACCTCGCCGTTTACGATGCGTTGGTGCGTCTGGCGCAGCCGTTTGCCATGCGCGCGCCGCTCGTCGATGGGCAAGGCAACTTCGGCTCGGTCGATGGAGATCCTCCGGCAGCCGATCGATATACGGAAGCTCGTTTGACGCGCGTCTCCACCGCGCTGCTCGAAGACCTCGATAAGGAAGCGGTCGACTTTTATCCGAACTACGATGGCACCGAAACGCAGCCTGCGGTTCTGCCCGCGCGTTTTCCCAACTTGCTGGTCAACGGCTCCGATGGCATCGCCGTGGGCATGGCTACCAAGATTCCGCCGCACAATCTGACCGAGATCGTCGATGCCACCATCTGGCTGGTGAATAACCCCAACGCGCAGTTGCCGGAGATTCTGAAGTTTGTGCAGGGACCGGACTTTCCGACGGCGGCCATCATTCACGGTCGCGCCGGAATTTTTGAGGCTTACCGAACTGGCCGCGGCCGTTTCATGATGCGCGCCCGGGCCGCCATCGAAAACGTCACCAAGGAAAAGCAGGCGATCATCGTCACCGAGATTCCCTACCAGGTGAATAAGGCTCGCTTGATCGAGCGCATCGCGGACCTCGTCAACCAGAAGACCATCGACGACATCTCCGACATTCGCGACGAAAGCGATCGCGACGGCATGCGCATCGTGATCGATCTCAAACGCGGCGCCGAGCCGCAGATCGTGCTCAACCAGCTTTTCAAGCACACTTCGATGCAGGAAGGCTTCAGCATGATTCTGCTGGCCGTGGTCAACGGCCAGCCCAAGGAAATGGGGCTGATCCAGGCGATCAAACACTTCATCGACCATCGCGTCGATGTCGTGCGGCGCCGCACTTCGTATTTGCTCAACAAAGCGCGCGATCGCGAGCACATCCTGGAAGGCTACCTGACCGCGCTCGATCACCTCGATAACGTGATCGCGATCATCCGGGGCAGCGCCCACCGCGCTGACGCGAGAGAGAATTTGGTCGCGTACTTCGGCGGCAAGAAGATCGACATTAACACCACCGGACGCGCTCCGAAGCTCGAGGCCGACAAGCCGTTCACCGCGAAACAGGCCGACGCCATCCTCGAATTGCAACTGCACCGGCTGACCAAGCTCTCGATCGACGAAATTGCGAACGAGTTGAAGCAGGTGCGCGAGGCGATCGCCGAATTCGAATCGATTCTTGCTTCCGAGAAGAAGCTGCGCAACGTCATTATCAAGGAACTGGAAGAGGTCAAGAAGCTCTACGGCGACGCCCGCCGCACCATCATCGAAGACGAAGCTGCGGAAATCATGCTGGAAGACCTGATCGCCGACGAGCAGGTTGCGGTTACGGTCAGCCATTCCGGATACATGAAGCGCACTCCGATTTCGACCTATCGCATGCAGCGTCGCGGCGGCACCGGGCGCACCGGCATGAAGACGCGCGACGAGGATTTCGTCGAGCATCTGTTCATCGCCTCGACCCATGCTTACATTCTGATCTTCACCAACACCGGGCGCGTGTACTGGCTGAAGGTTTACGAGATTCCCGACATTGCCGCTGCCGGCAAGGGGAAGCACGTCGGCAACCTCGTCGGCCTGCAACCCGGAGAAACCGTGCGCACCATGCTCGCCGTGCGCGATCTGGAAGAAGAAGGCAGGTACGTCTTTTTTGTTACTCACAACGGCACGGTGAAGAAGACCGAAGTGAAAGACTTCTCGCACGTGATGTCGCGTGGCATCATCGCCATCAATATCGAACAGGGCGACGAGCTGGTCGCGGCCTCTCTGACCGACGGCAACCAGATCGTCTTCCTCGCCTCGCATGACGGACAAGCGATTCGTTTCTACGAGAACGACGTGCGCTCCATGGGACGCAACGCCACCGGCGTGCGCGGCATGAACCTGGGCGAGAAAGATTACATCGTGGGCATGGCGACTACGCTCAAGCCGGAGGCGAAAGCAGTAGTGAAAGAGGGCGATGTCGCTCCCGAAATCGCGGACTTGATTCCGGAAAAAGGCTCGCTCATTCTTTCCGTCACGGAGAACGGATACGGCAAGCGCACTCCCGCCGACGAGTATCGCCTTACGAATCGCGGCGGCAAAGGCGTGATCAACGTCAAGACCACGGCACGCAACGGCAAAGTCGTCGGCATTTCGCAGGTGAGTGAGAAATCCGAGGTAATGCTGATCAGCCAGTACGGCAAGATCATCCGCATCGAGTCAAAGTTCATCCGCGAATCGGGGCGGTCGGCGCAGGGTGTGCGGCTGCTGAACGTTGAACCGGGAGACCGGGTGGCGGCGGCGGTGGTGATTCCGCCGGAAGAGCCGAATGGAAATGGGTTGCTGATACAGTAAGCAGTCGTTGGTCGCTCGTCGTTAGTCGTCGGGGATTAGATGCGGCGCGGGCAGCCTCAACCGCGAAGATCATGGGACGCGAGAAATATTGTTTCGACGCCCGCGCAGCTGTTTGAGATCTGCCCGAAGCCGGGCGGCCGCCTTCGGGTCGAAGAGGCGCACATAATTGATCTGGCCTTCCAAGCTCATGACGTATTTCACCACGCCAGGCTCGGGTACGCGCCCAATTTCCAGGTTGTGAATGCCCGCGCGAATCCTCTTTAGGTACCTGTTCTCGACCGTAATCACCCTGCCCAACACCAACTTATTAATAGTTTTCTTGCCACCGGGCCTCATCACTTTGACCTTGCGGTGACGGACCTTGAAGCCCGACTCCAGCAAAACTTTGACGACGAGAGGCGTTAGGTCTCGGGCAAGCTCTCCCGAAAAGACGAGATCGTCGACCCAACTCGAATACTTCACTTTATGAGTTTCGCAGGCAGCCCTGATAGGGGCATCTATGCTGCCGAGCACGAAGTTTGCAAGAAGGGTGCTAGTGGGTGCCCCTTGCGGGAGACGGCCTCGGAAAGTCGTGAGTTTCGTGAGAGTCTCAGCGATTTCCGGCGAGCAGTTCAGCGTGTTGTACCAAACCGAATAGATCTGGATCGGAGTTATGGATGGGAAAAAGTTCTTAATATCAACGGTAACTATGTACGGAGCTCCGAAGTGCAGCGCCGCATTCTCCTTAATAGTTTTGCCTCGGACCCCTCCGAGTAGGTGCTCGGGGATTGCGAGGCGAGCCAGAAGTCGAGCTTCAATGCGGGATTGGAGCAATTTGAGAATGCCCGTCGGGTTATCGATGAGCCGTTTCTTGTCGGGTTGGACTTTGTGCGCGAAGGGTCGGATCTTCTGCTGCTTTATAAATGGCTCGTAGTAGCCGCCAGCGTGCGATGAAAGATCGAGCAGCTGCTCGCGAGAAAATCCCAGCAGGACCGTGAGATGCCGGAAGGAGTAAAGATTAAGCGCCGCGGGTGCGTTTGCGCCCGACAGATCGTTTTCGTTTCGTGGTTTCGGTTCCGGCATCGTGAATCACAAACCTCGCCAAATATCGACCGACGCCTTCGAGTTCTGCCTCGCTGATTCCCCTAACGTCTCCTGATTCGGCTGCTAGCATCGTGAAAAGACTCTCAGGGATCTCGAGCGCCTTGCTCAGTTTCTCAATTGCTGCGACGCTAGGCTTGCGTGATCCTTTTTCAATTAACGAGATATGGCTCGCATTGAGTCCGGCACGCTCGGCTAGCTCCTGCTGCTGCAGCCCCGACACCGCACGTGCGATTCGTAGCGCTTTTCCGTAGTTCATGGTTCTTGGATTTGGCTCGTCTCTTAAGCGTCCCCGTCAAAAGCTAGTCGCAATCAAGAAAGGCCCGAATCAACTCCTCCGTGATAGTTCGCACGGAACTGTAAACTTCGTGTCTCTTCGGATTTGACTTGCGCCAAATCCGCTTGATTTCGTCAATCGCTTTATCTACAGCCTGCTTCTGCTTCAGGTTAACGTCGCCTCCGCTCTGTACTTCCCGCAGAAGGGAAATACAGGCGCGGAGATCCCGCCTTTTTTTCATAGTCGTGCTCCTTTACGGCGGGTTGCGCCGTGCTGTTAAGCGCCCATCCCATCTAAGGAGCGACATTCACCCAAAACGAGCCAATCACTGTGCTGTATATACAAATACTACAAGCACAAGCGTCCCCATTCGTGCGGGCTGGTTGACCCGCGGCGCAGCCTGAGTAAGGCCGCGTCGTAAGGCTTCAAGTGGTCACCCACTTGAAGATCACCATCCAACGTGCTGCACATACAATTACTACAAGCACAAGCGTCTTTCGGTCTTGGGAGGGTCCGAGCAGCAGAGCAAGTTGTCAGGGATCTCAAAACCACCGTTAACGGTGGCCCTATCGCAAACAGGATAGCGATTGGATTGCTGAAAGTCAATCCATATGACTGTGGAAACCTCGGACTTAATCTTAACTAAGTAGATTCTGGCCTGCGACGCACTCTCGGACGCTCGTGCTCGCAGTGCTTGTGTGTACAGCACAGCGGATGCTCGAATTTCGCCCGTTCGTTGGACGCATCCTGGTCGCATTACCGCAGTCACTTCTAAATAACCCCGCTTTCCATTACTGTTAATCGTAGTGACACTCCTCCCCCGTGTGTGCCCGCGCGGTTGCAGACTGTTTGTGAGCGTGCGTTTGTGCATGACATCGTAAACGCGAAACCTGAACCCGCGTACCAGGAACTTCTGAGCCGGCCGATTCGCGAGCTGGGGCTTAGGCTCGAGGGATCGCCGGTGGAGCGCTTCGTCGAACAGCTTTATCGCGAGCTGGACGCCAAGGGGCTGACGAAATTTCGTCCGGCCTGTTACTTGACCGATGAGTGGGGATGCCCGTCCGGCGAGCCGATGATCGGGATTCCGTTTTACCTGGCGAATGCGGCGCTGGCGCAACTGGAAAAAGAAACGCATGACCTCGAAGACGCGAGAGAGATCATGATGTACCTGCGGCATGAGGCGGGACACGCGTTCACTTATGCGTACAAGCTGCACAATAAGCCGGAGTGGAAGCAGATCTTCGGGCCGTTCCGCCGCCCGTATCACGACAATTACCGTCCCGCGCCATTTTCGCGCGACTATGTGCGGCATTTGCCGGGATGGTATGCGCAGAAGCATCCGGATGAAGATTTTGCCGAAACGTTTGCGGTGTGGCTGACGCCGCGCTCGAACTGGCGCAAGCGCTATCGCGGCTGGGGCGCGATGGAGAAGTTGCGGTACCTGAACCGGCTGGCGCGCAAGTTGGGGAAGAGCGACCCGGCGCGGCGGCGGGGACAGACCGATATCACGGTCGATGACATGGAAACGACGGTGGCGGAGTTCTACCACTTGCAGCAGTCTGCGCGGGAAGAAGTTGCGGTCACCGAACTCACGCCGGATACGGATTTGCGCGACATCTTCCCCATATCCAAGCGGCGGAAGACGGCGCTGCCGGCGCACGAGTTTCTGCATCAGCATCGCAAGGCGGTGATCGACAAAGTTGCGCAATGGACTGGCGCGCAGCGTCCGCTGATCAAGACTTTGATGGACACGATCGAAAAGCGCGCCGGTGAACTCGACTTGCGCGCCGACAAAACGCGCAGCGCGGAACATCTGGCGGAAGTCACGGCCTATGTCACCGCGCTGGTGATGACTTATGTGACGAAAGGAAAGTTTATTCAGCCGTAGAACAGGTCCCAGATTTTAGGTCTCAGTTCTGGGGAAAACCGGGCGACCGATCAATATCCAAGATTTTCCTGAGACCTGAGACCTGAGACCTAGGACCTGAGACCCGCGGCACTAGCAATGGTTTCCGAGGAGACATGATGGTCGGAGCAAAACTGAAAATCGCGCTGCTTTATGACCTGTGGAACGAAGATCCGGTCGCGGCAGCGGCGAAAGAAGAGGCGGTTCCGGTGCGCAAGCCTCGCAAGAAAGTGAAGAAGGTAAAAAAAGAGAAGACCGATCGCGAGGAAATCTTTGAAGCGCTGCAGAAGTTGGGGCACGAGCCCTCCTACTTCGAGCTCGACGGGCGCCCGCAGTCCTTGCACTCGCTCTCGCGTTCGGATGCCGACCTCATTTTCAACCTGACCGAGTCTTTCGACGGCGACGACACCAAGGAAATGAACGTGGTCGCCTATGTCGACCTGCTGGGATTGCGCTACACGGGAGCGGGTCCACATGCCATTATTCTTGCCCAGGACAAAGCGATTGCCAAAAAAATCTTCGCGTTTCACGGCATCAAGACTCCATTCTTTGCGACGGCCTATCGCGGACGCATTGAACATGCCCACGATATTTCTTTTCCGCTCATCGTTAAACCGTCGTGGGAGGATGGATCGATCGGCATCGATGCCGGCGCCGTCGTGAAAAACGTCAAGGAGATGATGGAGCGCGTCGAGTATATCCAGGATGAATTCGACTCTCCGGCGCTGATTGAGGAGTACATCGAGGGGCGCGAAATCTACGCCGCTATTCTGGGCAGCTACGAACGGGCGCAGGTTTTGCCGATGATAGAGCTCGACCTGTCACGCTTGCCCGAAGGCACGCCAAAGATCGCCAGCTACGACGTGAAGTTTGAGAAGAATACCGAAGCCTACAAGCTGACCAAGTCGCAAATTGCGGAAAATCTGGACGAAGATACGATGAAGCGTCTGTCCGATACGGCGCTCGCCGCGTACCGCGCGCTCAAGCTGCGCGATTACGGACGTATCGACATGCGTCTCGCTCCGAACGGCGATGTCTACGTCATCGAAGCGAATCCGAATCCGTGGCTGGCGAGCCGCCAGGAGTTTGCCATGGCCGCGAAGGCCTCAGGACTCTCCTACACGGAAATGATCGGCACCATTATCGACTTGGCGATGAGCCGCTACCTGAATGCCAACCTGGTGAATGCGGCGGCGATGCGCTAGCGTCGTGTACCGCAAGTTCGCAAATCCCAACTATCATCTGCTTCGAAGGCTGAAGGTCCTCTGTCCCATCTCTAGCTTTAGGCAACTCTTTGTCTTATCTAGCCTTTAACATTGAAAACAGACCCTGGACCAAGACTCACAACCCCCCGTGGAACCGGCCGAGTGCGTGGGCAAGCATTAGCGACATGATCAGGATGCCCGCCCCGAGGACAAGGACGTGCCGGGTCTTGCGCAGTTCGAAGTTCCCGACCCGGCACACAAGCAGATAGCCGACAGCAAGGTTGAAGAGGCCCCACAGGACATTGACCGTCGAGGACGACAACCCTACCCCGGGCGGGGTCGCGAAGGGACTCTGGAAGGCATGGCCCGAGATCCCATTGCCGAGATGGGGCAGCGCGTTCGCGAGGAAGGCGCCCCCGAAGAAGTACGCCAAGTAGTGGTACCAGGACATGGTTGTCTCCATTTTGGAGTTCCATTCTCCCGCTTGGGCGAAGAGAAAGGCGCGACAGTCCGCCGCGCCTTCCCGCTCTTTCATTTCAGTTCGGCTCTAGAACAGATTCCACAGGAACTGGTTGTACACCTCGTGGTGGAACTGCACTTCGGCTGCCTTGACGAGCGTGCCCAGCAGACGCGGGCAGCGGTCGGCCGATGCCTGCTTCAGATCGGCGTAGCGGCCTTTCACGTCTTCCCCGAGGAGTTTGGTTGTCCATTCGGCTTTGCGGAAGTTGTCCATCGCCGTGTAGATGTTGTCGGGCAGGTAGCGTTCGGCTTGGCGGAGGTTCTTGATCTTGGCCGTCTCGCCTTCCAATCCGGTCTTGAAAATGGAGTACATCACCAGGTAGGGATTGGCGTCGGGAGCGACGGCGCGCACCTCGGTGCGCATGCTGCGCTCGTTGCCGATCGGGATGCGGACCATGGCGCCCCGGTCCACGGCCGACGCTGTGAGCTTGTTGGGCGCCTCGAAGTGCGGATCGAGGCGGCGATAGGCGTTGACGCTGGAATTGAACACCAGGCAGAGGTCGTTCCCGTGAGTGAGAACGCGGTCCAGAAACTCATATCCGAGCTTGCTGAGCTTCTCCTCGCCCTTGGGATCCCAGAACAGGTTCTTGCCGTTCTGGCTGACGGAGACATTGGTGTGCATGCCGCTGCCGTTGACGCCCACCACCGGCTTCGGCAGGAAGCAGGCGGTCAAGCCCATATTCCGGGCCACTTGGCGGCAGATCAGCTTGTAGAGCTGGATATGGTCGGCGGCGGCCACCACTTCGGCGTAGCCGTAGTTGATTTCGAACTGCGAGGGCGCGACCTCCGGATGGTCCTTCTCGTTCTGGAAGCCCATGGCGCGCTGCACTTCGGCGGTCGTATCGATAAACGTGCGCAGCGGATCGCCCGGCAACGAGTGGTAATAGCCGCCCGTGTTCACGTATTCGAACTTGCCGGTCTCGTGGTAGGTGCGCTCGGCGTCCGCCCCCTGGAACAGGAAGCCCTCGATCTCATTGGCGGCGTTGAGCGTGTAGCCGTGTTTCTTGTGCAATCCGTTGGCAAACAGCTTCAGCATGCTGCGGATGTCCGCGGTGTAGGGCTCGCCATCTTTATCAATGACCTCGCCAAAGACGAGCACCTTGCCCGGCCCGAACACATCCGCCGGTCCCCAGTAGAAGGCAGCCCAGTCAATGCCTAAACGCAGATCGCTTTCCCGCTGCGCCGTGAAGCCGCGAATCGACGAACCGTCAAACGTCAGGTTGTCGTGGCTCTTCAGCAGGAATTTCTTGTCATAGTCCAGCATGTGCAGACGGCCTTCCAGGTCGCTGAACAGCACGGTCACGGCCTTGATGCGGGACTCGTCAGTCAGGTACTTCAGCCGCTCTTCCTGAATTTTGTGAGGTGCGACGCGGTCAAGGCGCTGCTTCTTCGCCTTCAGATTTATCTCTTCCAGTTCGTCGTAGGGGATCGCTAGAAAATTTCGCAGTTCAGTTGACATGCCTCTCCTTGTTCGGGCACTGCCCGGGAATCAGATTGAATGACCGGAGGTGACTAGATAGGCTATCGCGTCAGGCGCATCCATACAAATAGAAATCGGTTATAGCAACGATTAGCTTTTCCAATTTGCATCAGGAACGGTGCAGAGGGCAGCTTCGAGCTTCGAGCTTCGAGCTTCGAGCAACCCAGAGCCTGATCGCTCGGAGTTCGATGCTCGCAGCTCGACTTACTTTTGCCATTTGCGTCAGGAACGGTGCAGCGGGCAGCTCGATTTATTTCGAGGCGTCTCGGTGGTAGAACAGCGCCGTGAAATAATCAAATCCGAGGAACTGCAATTGAGTTGCGCGATCTGTGAAGAACGAAAAGAAAAGCGGTTTTGCCCGGCCGTGCACGGAAAAATCTGTCCGCAGTGCTGCGGCGAGCAGCGCGAGGTGACGCTCGACTGCCCCAGCGAGTGTCCTTATCTCCAGCAGGCGCGTGAGCACGCGAAAGCGCAAAATGAGCGGCCGGGCGAACGGGATCGCGAGGCTTTGTTTCCGGAAATTGAGATCCCCAATGTTGAGATCCCCGAGCAGTTTCTCTACGAACGCGAGGAACTGATCCTGGGACTCAGCTTCGCACTGGCGAAGAGCGCCCGCGCCGATCGCTCGCTCACGGACCGTGATCTGATCGCGGCGGTCGGTTCGCTCGCGAAGAGCTACCAGACGCTGGTGAACTCCAGCCTGATCTACGAGCCGCCGACTACCAACGTCGCCCACCAGACCATCGCTCGCGAAGTCGAAACCATGGTCAGGGAATTTCGCGAGGCCGAGCAGCAACACATCGGCTACGCGCGGTTGCGGGATTCCGACGTACTGAAGGCGCTGGTATTCCTCTTGCGCATGGCCTTAGGACGCACGTCGGGCAGGCCGAAGTCGCGGGCGTTCGTCGATTTCCTCTTTGCGCAGTTCCCCGAAAAGCACTCGGCCATCGCCGGGCCAGAAGAGGCAGGCAGCCGGATCGTGATTCCATAGGATCTGATTCCGTAAGGCCTTGCCACCGGTCACGTAGGGACGACCGGCGGAGCCAAACTCCGCCGCCGGAAGCAAGAGTTTCAGAGTCGGCGGACCGTCTGCCCGACAGCCAGCGCCGCCAGAAGTTCTCGCGCCGTTTTCCCGAGTTCGGGATGGCGCACCTCCGGAGCGATCTCGACCAGCGGCTCCAGAACAAACCGCCGCTGATGCATTGCCGGATGCGGAATCTTCAAGCCCGGCTCGTCCACGATGCGATCCCCAAACAACACCACGTCGATATCAATCTTGCGCGCACCTTTCTCGCGCATGCGGAGACGTCCCATCGTCGCTTCGACCTGCAACGCCAGCTTGAGCAGTTCTCTCGGCGTCTTATCAGTTTCAATCGCCGCCACGCAGTTCAGAAACCACGGCTGATCCGGGACCTCTACCGGCTGGGTCTCATACAATGCGGAGACCGCCAGCAACCGGCCCGCTACCTCCAATTGTGCAAGCGCCGCGCGCAGGTTGGCCGCACGATCTCCCAGGTTCGATCCCAGCGACAGATAAGCGGTTTCGCCCACCTAGCTAGTTTCGTGGTGAAAGGCGCGAGAATCCACAAAAAACTGACGAGAAAGGGATTATTTTTGATTTTCTGGCTTTCGGAAAGCGATTCGCCTGGATTGCAACCAACGAGGCAACCAACGCCGCGGAGTTTCCGCTGTGACGGAGGGACCCTCTTCGCCCAGTACCTTCGCCCAGTACCTCCGCCCGGTACCTAGGTCACTTTCTTAGGCTCTCAGGTACCGCTAGTATCGAAGAAGCCATGAATCTGGACTCTCTTCTCATCAGCCAGGACGCTGCTTTGCTCGGCGTGCTGCGTCCGGCACTAGAGAAGATATCGGTCAATATCCAGGTTTGCGCAGAGTCCCAGTCCGGCAACGATCTGCTGGCGAAGCGCAAGTTCGATGCGGTCATCATCGACTGCGACGATCTGCAGAACGGCTTTGATCTCCTGCGGGCCCTCCGCCAGACACAAAGCAATGCCAAGTCCGTAGCCTTTGCGGTGGTGAATGGGAAAACGACCACGCAGGAGGCCTTCCAGTCCGGAGCCAACTTCGTTCTGCAGAAGCCGCTCACCCCGCTGCACGCCTCGCGCTGTTTTAATGCGGCTCTCAATTTCATGGTGCGGGAACGGCGCCGGTACTTCCGCCATCCGGTGGAGATGCCGTTGCGAATCGTCCTTCCGCACAACCAGGAAATGACCGCCACTTCGACCAACGTGAGCGAGGGAGGCATGGCCATCCGCATTCTCGGCAAGCTGCCCAAGGATGCGGAGGCGCAGTTTCGCTTCACGCTTCCCACTACTAACATTTCGCTCGAGCTGAAAGGCCAAGTCGCCTGGGCCGATGGAACCGGCCATGCCGGTATCCGCTTCATCGAGGTTCCGCAGAGCTCACAGTATCAGCTTGAAAAATGGCTGACCGACCGCTTGCAAGACGCAGTGCCCGCGCGACTCCAAGGCTACGCGGCGCTTTCCTAGCCGCTCGCTCGGCTTCGCCAGTTCGGAAGACCACCCACGCACCCGCATCCAGCTTGTAACTTGCACTCGGCCACTGCTGTGGCACTGTAGAGACGCGGCTTGCCGCGGCTCCAGTTCCCAGCGAGCTTAAACATGATCACATTGGAAGAAAGAATCGCCAGAACTCAGCGGTTGCTGCGCCGCCTGGAAGAGGACCAGCCCTACTTGCATGTGCGCTTGTCCGCGCTCGGCGCCGAGCATCGGCAGAGCGCGAATGCTTTCGCGGACCGCGTCCGCGCCGAAGCAGAAGCCGAACTGCAGCGCCTGCTAGCAGAAAGTAAGCATTGCCCTACGAATGGAACGTGCCCCCAGCCGGCGACTGAATCCAGAAGCTTTGAGCTACGAGCCACGAGCTGCGAGCAAGCCCCAGCTTCTGTTCGCTCGTAGCGCGAAGCTCGCAGCCGCAGGAATTCTTAACCACAGGAACACTGGGGAAGCTCTTGATGCACGGACTTACGGGACACGCCGCTAGACGCTAAGACTAACCGCGGACGCGAGCACCGGCAACGCAGTTTCATCTTCCATCGCTGTTTCTTCCCAATACGACCGGTCGCGTAAAATGCGCGACACCAGCGCGGTGTGCATGGCGTGGCCCGCGCGGTCGGCCACCACCGAACCCAGTATCTGTTTCCCGATCAGCGCCAGGTCACCGATCAGGTCCAGAACTTTGTGGCGCACGAACTCGTCGGGGAAACGCAACGGTGGGTTCAGCACTTCACTGCGGTTCAGCACGATGGCATTCTCGGTCGACGCTCCCCGGATCAGTCCCTGCTGCCGCATGGCATCGGCTTCATGCAGAAATCCGAAAGTGCGCGCTGGCGCAATCTCTTTCAGATAACTGCCATTCGTCAGCCGTACACAGAAGCTCTGCTTGCCAATGAGTGGGTGAGGAAAGTTGATCGAATACGAAACCGAATAGGAGTCTGCCGGATACACGGCAATGAATTTATCGCCCTCGCGCAACTCGATCTCCCGCACGATCCGGAGATAAGTGCGCGCCTTGCGCTGTCGCCGAATCCCGGCCTTTTGAATCATTTCGACAAACGGACGGGCGCTGCCATCCAGAATGGGCAACTCCAGATTGTCCAGCTCAACGATGGCATTGTCGATGCCGACCCCGGTAAACGCCGAGAGCAGATGCTCGGTGGTTGAGATGAGCACGCCCTTCTTCATCAGGCTGGTGGCGTAACTGACGCGGGCCACGTTGCGTCCGCTGGCTTCGATCGCGAAGCTGTCGAGGTCTGTGCGGTGGAAGACGATTCCCGTTCCGGCAGGCGCGGGCAGAATCCGCAAGCTGACCGGCGCGCCGCTGTGGAGACCCACTCCTGTGCAGGTCACCGCGGCACGAATTGTTTGCTCGTGTGTCAAGGGGGAGGTGGTGTAAGTCTTTTGCTGTGTATCAGCTTACCGTGATGGGCAGACTTCCGCATGTGGCAAAACAGCCACACTCCGTGGCGCGGGCGACCGTGGCGGCGCTAACTTGTTCAGGCAGCGGTAGATCTTGGGGGTATCCAGCGAAGGACTTGCCCCTCTTTCCCTGGCTTGCCGCGGCTCCCGTTACACTAACTTCGGCGTGATAAAGCCTGTTTAGGCGCACAGGCACTCCTGCAAGCCTAGAGCCAAAACCTCAATCCCGCTATACTAAAAAGTTATGCTTCGCGTTCGATTTGCGCCGTCTCCCACAGGTTTTCTGCATGTCGGCAGTACCCGCACCTTCATCTTCAACTGGCTCTATGCCCGCCGCAACGGAGGAACCATGGTTCTGCGACTCGATGATACCGATGTCGAGCGCAACACCGGCGCCTCCGTCAACTCCATCTTCGACGGTCTGCGCTGGCTCGACCTCGATTGGGACGAGCAATACAAGCAATCCGAACGCCTCGCCCTGCACCGCCAGATCGCCGATGCCATCTTTCAGAAGGGCCTAGCTTACCGCGACTTCACCCCCGCCCACACTGGCGACAGCGAAAAATCCGGTGCCAATCAAACCTGGCTCTTCAACCCCGGCATGCGCGAACTTTCCCGCACCGATAGCGACCGTCGAGCCGCCGCCGGAGAGTCTTTCGCCATTCGCTTCCGTGTCCCCAGGGGCACAGGCGGACAAGTTCGCTTCACTGACGCGGTCTACGGCGAGCAAATCAAGGCGGCGGACGACATCGAAGACTTCGCGCTCCTCCGCTCCGACGACATGCCCACCTACCACCTCGCCTCCTGTGCCGACGACATCGACCTCCGCATCAGCCACATCATCCGCGGCCAGGACCATCTCTCGAACACCTACAAGCACCTGCTCATTTTCGAAGGCGCGGGCGCCAAGCTGCCGCAGTTCGCGCATCTTCCGCTGCTCGTTGCCCCCGACGGATCGAAGCTCTCGAAGCGTCGGCACGGGCCGGTGGTCAGCGTCACCACCTACCGCGACGCCGGATTCCTTCCGGAGGCCTTCATCAATTTTCTATGCCTGCTAGGTTGGTCGCCAAAAGACGATCGCGAAAAGATGACGCGCCAGGAACTGATCGACGCGTTCTCCCTTGAAGGTATCAATCGCGCCAACGCGGTCATTAATTTCAAGGACCCGGCCGCCACACCCGACGAAACCTTCGATCCCAAAGCCGTCTGGCTGAATGCGGAACACATCCGCGGGCTTTCGATCGACGACCTCAGCGCGCGCCTGCTCCCCATCGTCCACGCCGCCGGATTCCCAATTGCGCCGGAGAAAATGCACGCCATCACCCCGCTCATCCGCGAGCGCATCAAACTTCTGCGCGACGTCCTCACCGCCGCCGACTTTTTCTTTGTGGACCAACTCCCGCCCTACAACCCAGACGAACTCATCCCGCAGAAGGGCGACGCCGCCATGGCGCTCAAAGTTCTGACCCGCGCGCGAGAAGTCCTGGCACAAACGGAATTCAAGCACGACCCCTTGGACCAGGCTCTCCGCGCCGCCGCCCAGGCGATGGGCGTAAAGGCGGGACAAATGTTCCAACCGATTCGAGTGGCCGTCTGCGGGCGCAAGAACGCCCCACCCTTATTTGAGACGCTCCAGGTTCTCGGACAAGAAACTACATTGCCACGAATCGATCAGGCGGTCGAAAAGCTGCAGTGTCGCGACGCGCCGTCCTAGCGCGTGATAAGTCAGACGGTGGAGCGACGGGCGCCTCGCCCGTCCGGCAGTAACCATCACGCGGTCGGGCCACTAGTGAGAAGCCTTGAACTGCGCCGCTTTCCGCCGGGCCTCCGCGGCTTCACTCTTCATTCCCTTGGCTTCGTAGACTTCAGCCAGCAGATTCTCGTTGTCGCGATCGTCCCCAGCTTGCCGCTGCTTCAACAGCGATACGATGGCATCGTCGTACAGTTTGAGCCGGGCCTGGGTGACGCCCAGGTTGTAGTTCACGCCCGGATAGCCCGAGTCGAGCGCCGCCACGCGCTTGTATTCTTCGAGCGCTTCGAGATTCCGATGCTGATCCGCAAAAGCATCCGCCAGTCCGGAGTGTCCATCGGCGCTGTTGGGGTCGATCTTGAGCAGTTGAGCAAAGGTGTCCTGGGCTTTTGCGGGCAGCTTCTGCTCCAGATAAATCAGTCCAAGCCGGTAATACGCGTCTTCGCTGCGCGGATTCAGCGCAATCACGCGCCGCATTTCCGACGCCGCATTCCCGAAGTCATGCTTCGTAATGTAGGCATGCGCCAAGGCCGCGTGGGCTGGGGCGAAGTCGGGCCGCAGCCGTACGGATTTCTGCAGCTCCGCAATCCCTTCGTCCGTCTTTCCCTGTTCGAGAAGTCCGACGCCGTTTTGTCCATGAAGCATATAGGCGCGGGAGCGCTGCAGAAACATCCGGCCGCCCACAACGAGTAGAATCCCGACGAGCAGCACTGTGATCCGCCGCAAAAAGTCGTCATGTCCCGGAGCGACCTTTGCGATGAGCGCGCCTAGCAGCAACCCCATGAGCACGCCGCCGACGTGCGCCGCGTTATCGGTGCCAGCCATCACCGCTCCAAAGAAGAGGTTGTATGCGACAAATGTAACCACGCTGCGCAGCATCCCGCTCATCGCAGCACGCGGCATTGAAAACTCGCCCAGATAAAACGATGCGATCAAAGCTCCCGCAATCCCAAAGATCGCGCCGGAAGCGCCAACGCTGGAGACGGGAATGGGAAAATGCCAGGCTACGCTCATGAGGCTTGCCGACAAACCAGTGGTCAGGTAAACCACGGCAAATGTCCAGTGTCCGTAAACCGATTCCGCCAGTCGGCCCAAGTTCCACAGGCACCACATGTTGAATGCAATATGCAATAGACCGCCGTGGATGAACACGGAGGCGACCAGCCGCCACCACTGGCCGTTGACGGTATACGGCCCGTAATTGGCCCCCAAGCGCAACGAGAGTTCCTGCCACGCAGGATCGCCGAACACCGGCACGTTGCGCACAGCCAATGCCATGGCAATAAAAACCGCAACATTGATGCCGAAAATGGCCTGAGTGACCGCCATCGAACTAGACTGCTGCCGCGTCCATGGCGCCGGTTCGACTCGCTGAATGGGGATATCTTCGCCGCGTTTCGCAGCCTCATTCTGCACGCACCACTGGCAAAGCTTCTTGCCGAAGCTGAGGGCTGGAAGCTGACGACCGCATTGAACGCAATTTGCCATGAAAGATTGAATGGGCCCGCCAACGTCCACCGGGCAGCGCCCAGTCACCGCGAATCCACTTTACCCATATAGAATACAGTGAGTATGAGCACTACGAATTTGTCTTCATCTCAATCCAGCCAAGCTGCCGCGAACTCGCCCTCCGAGTCTCGCCCCTCGAACTTCATCCGTGACATTGTTATTGAAGATCTGAAAACGAAGAAGTACGGCGACGCCGTCATTCAGACCCGCTTCCCTCCCGAGCCCAACGGCTATCTGCACATCGGCCATGCGAAATCCATCTGCCTCAACTTTGGATTAGCCGACGAGTTCGGCGGCAAGACCAACCTGCGCTTCGACGATACCAACCCGGAGAAAGAAGAGCAGGAGTATGTGGACTCCATCCTGAACGACGTCCGCTGGCTGGGCTTCGAGTGGGACGGTCTCTACTATGCTTCCGACTACTTCGACCAGCTCTACGAGTGGGCGATCAAGCTCATCAACGAGGGTAAAGCTTACGTTGACGATTTAAGCGCGGAGGAAATTCGCAAGCATCGCGGCACACTGACCGAGCCCGGCAAAGAAAGTCCGCATCGCAACCGCGGGACGAAGGAGAACCTTGACCTTTTTGAGCGCATGCGCAAAGGCGAGTTTCCTGACGGATCGCTCGTGCTCCGCGCCAAAATCGACATGGCGTCGCCGAACCTGAATATGCGCGATCCGATCATGTACCGCATCCTGCGCGCCGAGCATCATCGCACCGGCGACAAGTGGTGCATCTATCCCATGTACGACTACGCGCACGGCCAGTCCGACTCCATCGAACACGTGACCCACTCTATCTGCACACTCGAATTTGAAGATCATCGCCCGCTCTATAACTGGTTCATCCAGCAACTCGGCATTTTTCCGTCCCAGCAAATGGAGTTCGACCGCCTCAGCCTTACCTACACGCTGCTCAGCAAGCGCAAACTGCTCACGCTGGTGCAGGAAAAACGCGTCACCGGTTGGGACGATCCGCGCATGCCCACGCTCTCCGGCATACGGCGGCGCGGCTACACGCCGGAGGCGATCCGCAATTTCTGTGCGGCGATCGGAGTTTCGAAAACGAATGGCACGCTGGAACTTGCGATGCTCGAACATTTTGTTCGCGAAGACCTGAACAAGCGCGCGCCGCGCGTGATGGCCGTGCTGCGGCCATTAAAGGTCGTGATCGATAACTACCCTGAAGGTCAGGTTGACGAGGTCGATGCGGTCAACAATCCCGAGGACGAAAGCGCCGGGAAGCGCAAAGTGCCATTTTCCAAGGTGCTCTACATCGAGCAGGACGATTTCCGCGAAGATCCGCCCAAAAAGTATTACCGCCTGTCGCCCGGCCGCGAGGTACGGCTGCGTTACGGCTACTTCATTACGGCGAAGACGGTGGTGAAGAACGACAAGGGAGAAGTAGTTGAGGTGCATTGCACGTACGACCCAGCCACGCGCGGCGGCAATGCTCCCGATGGACGCAAGGTGAAGTCGACGATCCACTGGGTCTCAGCCGCGCATGCCCTCGACGCCGAAGTGCGTATCTACGACAAGCTCTTCACCAAGGAAGACCCGAATCAGGTTGAAGAAGGCCAGGAGTTCACTGCGAACTTGGATCCGAATTCGCTGGAAGTGATTGTGCAGGCGAAGTTGGAGCCATCGCTCGCGAACGCACCGATCGAAGGCCGCTGTCAGTTCGAACGCCTCGGGTACTTTTGTGTGGACCCGGATTCCAAGCCCGGACGTCTTGTGTTCAACCGCACCGTGGCGCTGAAAGATACCTGGGCCAAGATCGAAAAAAAATCGGGCGCATAGATGTCTAGGTAGAGACGCGGCAGTCCGGCACCGTCCCCCATGGGATAACGTCGATGACCGTGTAGGCGCAAAAGGTTGGCGCTGCACAACTGCTGCTGGAGGCAACGTAGGTGCCAGACCCCGAGTGCAACCCGAGACCGGAGTACGCCGCTTGCCCGAAGGCAGAGACGCAAAAAACTATAACCGCTAAAACTTTCTTCATCGCCGTTTGCTCCACAAGAAATCGCACCCCGCGTTAAACCGGGGCGAGGTCTTTGCCCGTCGCAAGGGCCCGCCCAGACCCGTGCGCTCTGCGCCCGAAGTCACTTCCGGCTTCGCTATAATGTTTATTTGCTCTTCCCCCGCCGTTTGCGCAGAGCTTGATGGAAAGGGAACTATGCCGACTGACATTGTCATGCCCCAGATGGGCGAATCAATTTTCGAAGGAACCATCACCAAGTGGCTGAAAAAGCCCGGTGACAAGGTCCAGAGGGACGAACCTCTGTTCGAGATTTCCACCGACAAGGTCGACGCCGAAATCCCCGCCCCCGCCAGCGGAATTCTTCAGGAAATCAAGGTTTCCGAAGGCAACACCGTTCAGGTCAACACCGTCGTCGGCGTGATTGGCGACGGCAGTGGCGCTTCCGCTTCCGCACCCGCCAAGGTTGCTTCGCCTGCTCCTGCTCCTGTCGTTCCGGCATCCGCAAAGAAAGAATCTCCGGCTCCGCCGCCCGCGCCCGCCGCCCGCGCTCCCGAGGACGAAGAGGATTCCGACGTCCGCTCTTCCCCGCTCGTCCGCAAGCTCGCCCGCGAGCACAATGTGGATCTCGCAAAAGTAAGTGGCACCGGTACCGGCGGTCGTGTCACCAAGCAGGACGTCCTCGATTTCGTCGAGCACCGCACGGCTGTTCCGGTTGCGGCCCCCGCACCCCGTCAAACCTCAGCCCCTGCGCCGGCTGTCGTTCCAGGCGACCTTGTACCCATGTCCCAGATGCGCAAGATCATCGCGCAGCGCATGATCGAATCGCGCCGCACCAGCGCTCACGTCCACTGCATGTTCGAGGTGGATATGACTCGCATCGTCAATTTGCGCAACAAGCTCAAGAAGGGTTTCGAGCAGCGCTACGGCGCGCGGCTTACCTTCATGCCGTTCTTTGTGCGCGCCGCCATCATCGCCCTGCAGCAATATCCGATCGTCAACAGCTCGCTCGAAGCGGACAGCGTCCGCTACCACAAGCACGTCAACGCCGGCATCGCCGTCGCGCTCGATTGGGGACTGATCGTCCCCGTTCTCAAGAACGCCGACGAGCTTAACTTCCTCGGACTGCAGCGCGGCATCACCGACCTCGGCGAGCGCGCGCGTACCAAGAAGCTCACGCCGGCTGACGTCGAAGGTTCGACCTTCACCATCACCAACCCCGGCCAGTTTGGCGCCGTGTTCGGCTTGCCCATCATCAACCAGCCGAACGCAGCCATCATGGGCGTCGGCGGTATCACCAAACAGCCCATGGTGATCACCGACAAAGACGGCGCAGATTCCATCGCCATCCGTTCCGTCGTTCACCTCACGCTCGGCTACGACCATCGCATTGTCGACGGCGCTATCGCCGACCAGTTTATGGCCGTCCTAAAGAAGACTCTTGAAAGCTGGAGTGAAGAAGTCGGCTAGCGCGCAGCATCTCGACGGTGCAAGTCACAACGAGTGAGCGTTACGGCGTCTCTCTTCTCGAACCTATACCAGCAGCCAGCTTGCTCCCGTGTCTCTGCGGTGCTAGGTAAACGAGTGTAGGTGGAAGCGTGTTGCCTTGTCGTGCAGCACGAGCATTCCGGCGTCGCCGAGAGTCCCTGGACGGGCGACCTCGTTCTTCAGTTCTTTGGCGATCGAGGTCCGCCCCAAGGCCGTCTCAAGTCGATCTTCGCCGAAGACCTGAACGATTTCGTCGCCCGCTACGAAGGCAAGAAGTGTGCTTCGTGTGGCGCGGCGTTAACCCGAGACGACTGGTAAAAGAGTCGGCTGGCGGTCCTGGGGACCAACACGGGAGGGGCGAAAATACCCGAGGTTGTTCGCCCATCGCTCTTCAGCATCCCCGAGACTAGCGATTCGATCTGCTCAGCCTGCTACGGCGCGAAGTTGCGCATAGGTCTGGGCTCCTCGCCAGTCGAGACCGGTTAGGACCGCCCGGATAAGGCGTGCCAAGGCGCTCGCAATCTCCACCGGGGTCGTCCACCAGACGACCACCTCGCTACAGCGTCTCGCGCCTAAGCTGCCGTTTTTCCACTCTCCAGGACGACACCTCCGGGGACCGCGCTCGCACCGGCTGCCGGCAACTCTTGCAGCGGGTCCCCGTCCGTTCCCGACGGCGTTCCATCCGGCTGCGCCTCAGCCGAAAAGTCCACATCGGAAGCATCCGTGTCGGCTTCTTCCGTTTGGCAATCGCCGTTTCGTAGAACTACCGGTCTCCTAGTTTGGTTTCCGGGTTTCTTGCGTCACAGGTTGCGTGATGCTCACCGCCAGCTTACGGCTGCTTGATGGCTTCTCCGGCGAAACACTCTTCTGATCTCCAGGTTGTCGTCGATCGGGCCCGAACAGGCCAGTTCTTTTAGTCCACCGCGCACGTTCAAGTCGCTCTCGCTGTTGTCGTTCCCACTCGTGCTTCAAGCTGCGGTCCACCCGGACTCGGAAGTCGAAGCTGAGTTCCTCGCGCCGCTCGTCTCTGAGTAACAGCTCGACCGTAACAGGCGACTCGTCGTGGTATTTGCAGGGAATAGAACTTTGGCCGTGCGCGATGATCACTCCCTCCACTTGGCGAACATCTAGAGGGAGCTCGCGTTCCAGATAAGGGTTGAGAAGTGTGGGTGGGGAGTGATACAAGCTTCCAATCACACCCTGATAATCTGAGCTTTCCTCGGGATCATCTAAATCGAGTAAATCATCCCACGGTGTCATCATTGCGACGTCCGTAATCAAAATCCCAGACTTCAGAACGATCATCTTGGCAGGCACGACAACTGCAACAGCACCTGAAGGCAACTCGTAAATCCTGGCCAATTCATCCCAGGTCTGCTCGAACGTTAGCCTATCGGGTTCGGGCGAAGGATCGCCGGCGGGCCCGATCGGAATGCTCATCTTTTCAAGCCACGACAGGCGGGTGCGATATTCTTGCTCCTCGGTTTTGGTAAGTTTCGACTTTTGCGTTGGCATTTTTCCTCCCGTTCTAAATTAAAAGAAAAAACTTGTAAATTACCTCCATAACCTCCATTTCCTACATAACCTCCATAAGTCACTTAGAAAGAGCGGGTTCCTCCTGGTTGCAGGCGGGACAACCAGCCTCGACACGTTGTGTGCATGGCAAATCGTAGACTTGAGCCAATCGGTGCACGCTTTGGCTGGTGTTTCGTCCAAGCAAAACTTGCCGCCCGGAGCTACTAGTATGCCGAGCAATATTCAGGTCACGCAGCTTCCAGCCGACTTCCTCAGCGCTATAGGTGAGGGTTTCTCCCCGAGATCGTAGGAGTGCGTTCACGAACTTCGCGAGTTCATCAACCCTTACTGCCTTCTGCTTTCGGTCGTGAATAGTACCCCACAATATTTCAACGATCGCGCCGTTAACGTCACCGGAGCGTTGGCCGCGGACCTCCTCGTCTTGTGGTCGGAGCAGCTGAACCGTATCGCGTGCCAGTTCCGCATCTTCCGGGAAGCATGCCGCTAGAGTGCGGGCGAGCGGTCGCGTTGCAAAGGTAAATTTCGAGACATCCACTGGAGACTCACGCACCTTTCCGAAATTCTTCAGCCGGTACATCAGGAGGCGCGGCTGAAAATCGTCGCCAATTTCGTTTTGGACCCGCTCATCCAATGCGGATGATTGCACTTGGGATGGTGCCACAGAAATGTGGATCACTCCCCCGCCAAGGGTGTCGATCGCATCATCGTTGCCGCAGAAGATGGCTTTCGGACCATAGGGGTCCACGACGCTTCCTCGATTTCCAGGCAAGTGCAGGCCCTGGTAACTCGATGCGCAAAAAAGTCGCTGCATGGTGGGCTTCAATTCTTGCTGGTTGAGAAGCAAGGTTAGGGACAATTGCCTCGGCAAAGAACGGAAGCCACCCGGGGTGACTTCAGCCAACAGCAGGGGATGGCGACAGACGCAGCTGAGAAGACGTAATACATTAATTCCCAGTTCCTGATCAGGCCCAGAAATTGTCAGAGTTGGCGCGGTCGGCAATTGATCAGCCAACCAAGTGCCGATGGAAAAGCAGGCGAGCAGACTCGACTCCCGTTCCGGCAAATCTAAGTGGTGCCGAAACAAATCGGTGATTGCGGCAAACAGGCTGCGGGCTGAACCGTAGTCACTACACCGGGAAGGGAACCGCGTTGCCCGGTATAAACTCGGAGGTAGTTCCGCTGCCTCATAAATGCAACCGCCGTGTTCGACGCGAGGTCCAACAGTTGCCTTGGGCCCGTTCCACAGCAAGAGATTGGGTTTACTAGACCCAGAAGAGCCGGAGACCAGTTCGATGATCGCACCATCGTCGAAGATTTCACCAGGGCTGATGATGCAGTTCTTTGTCGCATTCGACCCGCTCTTCGCATTGGGTTTTGTTCTAGTGTTCAAAACAATTTCCTCCTTGCGCAGCGGCTGTGCACGAAAGGTCTAACCGTCTGGCGACCACGCAAATCAGGCATTTCCCAGAAACCAAGAACGCAAATCTGCATTTCACAATTTCACACGGGCTGCTGCTTTCATGCGCCACTGCAACCGTTTTCCAGATTTTCGCATAAATGGCAAAGGCCCGACCGTTTTGGTCGAGCCTAGACACACTATTCCGCACACCTAATAATACATCAAAAAGCGTTTCAAACGCGACATTTTTTTAACGGTCGATTTCTGCATCCGGAAAGGGAGCGACCGCGAACCGTTAACCCTGTGTATAGTGATACTATACACTATACAGGATGATCAAGAGCTTCCGACATAAGGGTGTCGAGCAGTTCTTCAAGACAGGGTCGAAGGCGAAAATTCAGCCGAAACACGCGGATAAATTAAGACTGCAACTTGCTGCGCTGGACAACGCCAAATCCGAGAAGGACATGAACGCACCCAGCTGGAGGCTGCATCCCTTGGACGGCGATCTGGAAGACCACTGGTCGGTGGATGTCAGCGGCAACTGGCGGTTGACGTTTCCATTTGCAGGGGAAGATGCCGTGCTCGTGGACGATCAGGACTACCACTGAGAGGTTTCTATGCGCATGCACAATCCGCCGCATCCGGGAAGAGTTCTACGAGAGTATCTGGGGACGGTGTCGGTCACAGACGCCGCCAAGCACCTTGGGGTGACTCGGGTCGCCCTGTCGCGCATCTTGAATGGTCGCGCGGGAATTTCGGCAGACATGGCGCTGAAGCTGTCCGATGCCCTGGGCACTAGCCCCGAACTATGGATTGGCATGCAGACCCAGTATGATCTGTGGCGAGCATCACAGCACCGCCATAAGAGGGTGACGCCATTGTTCGTAGGAGCAGGGCAGAGACGCCTTGGCAAACCGCTTCCCAAGTCGGGCGGAACGATCCGTGCCCGTGCGGCTCAGGGAAGAAGCACAAGAAATGCTGCGGGGGCGCGACCTTAAACTGACTCGTACTCCTGGATTCTTCGAATGGGTGCGACATGAAGTTGCATGTGTGATTGTCCGGCGAGTACCACTCGACCGGACCTGCCATCCCATTGGCAGTACCCTACGAGGTGTGGCATTTCGGAAACGAATCGTCTAGAAGCCCTCGGACAATGTATCCCACCGTCGTCAAAAACGGGTACCGAAACCGTGAGGGGCCGGTATTTCTGCCAGCATCAAGGCGGATCGGGGCTAGGGTGAACGGTAAGGTCAGCAGATGCGAACCTCTTTAAGTATCGTCAAGAATAAGGGGTCAAAGATGCTGTCAGGCTCCGTTTCTGAGGAATATCTGAGTCCGATCGATAGGTTGGAAGCGGGGCAACTTGCTAATACAAGTCTCGTGCATGCGATCAGTGTGCCTGAACCATCACAAATCTCAATGCACTGTTTGATTCTTTCACGGCTTCCCGGAAAGGGAAGGGTTAGACCACACACGAAGTCGAGTCGAAACCCCGAACGTATGGCTGAAAAGCAAGGAGCTTCTCCGGAACAAAACTAGTCTGATGAAAAGTTTGTCGGATAGCGAGCGGCCCAGGGCCGTGCGGCCTCGAGTTGGGCTGCCAGGCGGAAAAGCGTGGCGTCGTCACCAAATCGCCCCACAAAGTGCGTGCCGACCGGCAGCCCTTCTGCGTTCCAGAACAGAGGCACCGACATCGCGGGCTGGCCCGTCACGTTGCAGACCGGCGTGAAGGGAACAAACGCGAGTGCCCGCTGAAAGCCGTACAACGGATTTCCGGGCAACGCGTCGAAGCTGCCGAGCGGCAACGGTGGCTCCGCTAGAGTCGGCGTGAGCCAGATATCGTAGCTTCCAAAGAATCGCGCCACTTCGCGGGCGATGCGTTGCAGTACGCTCACGGCGCCCAGATAGGCTGGCCCGCTCAGGGCGCGTCCTTGCTGGGCCAGTTCCCAAGTGAGTTCTTCAAATCGATCCGGCGTGGGCTTCTGGTGCGTTAAGAACGCGGCGCCCTCAACAATAGATGCACAGCCCACCGACCAGACAACGGTAAAGGACTTGACGAGAAGCTCGCCGTCCACGGTAGGAGCCGCCTCGTTCACAGCATGTCCGAGCTCAGAACAGAGTTCGGCTGCTGCCTGGACTGCACGAACGCAATCGGCGTGAATAGGTACACCGGTGGCAGCGGTTGTCGTGAAGGCGATGCGCAATTTGCCCGGGTCGGCGCCGACTTCCTGGAGAAATGGTCGCACCGGCGGCGGAGGGTAATAGGGATCTCCGATGTCGGGCCCGGCAGTGGCATCGAGTAGCCCCGCGCTATCTCGCACGGAGCGCGTGACCGCGTGTTCGGCTACTAGCCCGTTCATAATATCTCCAAAGTCCGGTCCAAGGGGGTTACGTCCGCGGGTGGGCTTCAAACCGAAAAGCCCACAGCACGACGCAGGAATGCGGATCGATCCTCCGCCATCGTTGGCGTGTGCCATCGGCACCATACCTGCGGCCACTGCGGCGGCGGAGCCTCCACTCGAACCGCCTGTGATTCGCCCCGAGGCCCAGGGATTCCGGCTCGGACCAAATACGCGTGGCTCGGTTGTCGGCAGGATGCCGAATTCTGGCGTGTTTGTCTTGCCAACGATAACCAAGCCTGCTCGTTTGAGCCGCACAACCAGCTCGCTGTCGTGTTCAGGCACAAATTCCTTGAGAAACGAGGAACCTGAGGCCATGCGAACGCCAGCGTATGAGGCGAGCAGGTCCTTTAGGAGGAACGGCACTCCCCGAAACGGTCCGTCCGGCAGCGGGTTATGTGCAGAAGAACGGGCGAGCTCAAACATCGGAGTTATGACCGCATTGAGCGCGGGATTGAGCCGTTCGATACGTGCAATCGCGGCGTCCACCAACTCAAGGGGCGTGAGCTGCTTGCGGCGTATTAATTCGGCTTGAGCTGTCGCATCTAGAAACGCAAGTTCATCGGACGCAGACATCGAAATCTCCTATTGGCTGCAATTCTCTGCATGCAGTGAATCACCTGTCAAAATGCGCACACTCCTGTACCCAGCAGCGCTGGCGTAAACGCTTTGCGTGTTGATCCTAGCCAAACCGGAAAGGCCTGATGATACTACGGCGTTACCGGTCTCTCCGGGAGCGGGAAGCTGGAATTACACTTGTTGATTTTGCTGGCGAAGAAACCATCTCGGTCGACGTCTGACGTTTCGTCATAGCCCTCGGGCATGGAAGGGGCGATAGTCGAGGTTGTTATCGCTCATGAAATCAATTATTATGAGCGATACAAGGTACTTCTATCGCTCATGCGCTGGAACTGGCAACAACCCGATTGGCCGAAGTTCACTTGGAACAGGTCTCGTCTGGCACGGGCCGAGCAACAGTTTCTGATCGGGGCCGGTACCCTCATAGGCGCAGTCAAGCATCTGGACGGAGAAGAGCGCAGCCAGATAACCGTCGAAGCCATCAGCACCGAGGCCGTGACCACAGCAGAGATCGAAGGCGAGATTCTGGATCGCGCCAGCGTGCAATCCTCGATCCGCCGACAATTCGGACTGGCGACAGACAACCGACGCGTCGGCCCAGCAGAGCAGGGCATGGCTGAGATGATGGTCGATCTCTACCGCTCGTTCTCCGTGCCGCTTTCGGGCGAGATGTTGTTCGCATGGCATCGGATGCTCGTCGGCGGCAGGCGTGATCTCAAAGATGTCGGGCGCTATCGAACCAGCGGTGAGCCGATGCAAGTGGTCTCGGGGGCAATTCATGAGCCCAAGGTGCACTTCGAAGCACCGCCGTCATCGCATGTGGAGTCAGAGATGGGGCGCTTCATCGCCTGGTTCAACCGGACAGGACCAGGTAATGGCGAGCCTTTGCCTGCACTGACAAGGGCGGGGATGGCGCATCTCCATTTCGAGTGCATCCATCCCTTTGAAGACGGCAACGGCCGAATTGGCCGCGCGCTTGCCGAAAAATCCATGGCACAAAGCATTGGCCAGCCAACTTTGACAGCGTTGTCGGCCACGATCCTTGCCAAGCGCAAAAGTTACTACGAGGCACTCGAAGCGGCGAACAAGCAAAACGAAATCACCGCCTGGCTAGCTTGGTTTGCAGGCGTGGCGATAGAAGCGCAACGGCGCACCACTGCGCTCGTCGAGTTCTTGATCGACAAGGCAAGGCTGCTCGATCGGTTGCGCGGTCAGCTGAATCCGCGTCAAGAAAAAGCGCTGCTTCGCATGTTACGCGAAGGTCCCGAAGGCTTTGCGGGCGGCCTAAGTGCTGGCAAGTACGCCACCATCACGGGTACGTCCCCGGCGACCGCGACTCGCGATCTAGTCGAACTGGTCACCCAAGGTGCACTGATTCGGACGGGTGAGCGCAAGCAGACACGCTATCAACTCAGCATTCCCTTGCGCTCCGTGACTTCCGTATCCATAGTCGGACGCTGTCCGGCAAGGATTTCCTGATAAATATCCCGATTGCAAGTCGTAAAGCATACGGTGAGGGTGTTGTCGGGGCACAACGTTTCGCCGACATTCAGGGTCTTCTTTGCCACGACAGTTATCAACGTCCTGTGTTTTCGATATTTGTGTTTCACTTGGCTCCTCATGAGTCACGAGAGATCACGATTACGAACGGCAGGGCGGGAAGCGCAAAAGTGGGGGCAACCACAGGCTTCTTTTCGACTACCCCTCAGCCGCTCAATGTAAATGGAAACGTAGATTCAACTCCGTTTCGTAGCGACGAAGCCCTTAGTGACTGTCAGTCTTTCGGGTTCTTGGTAGATGCGCATGAACACGAGGGAATGTACTGGTTTAACCATGAAGGTGGAAAGCTTGATGGAATGATCGTGCCGCCGCAGAGCTAGGCCGCCCGCGTCCAATCACCCTTGGCATCCCACCACAAGCCGACGAGCGCGAGCGTGAGTTCCGCAGGCGGTTTGTCCGCCGTGAGCGATTGACGAAAGTCGTCCAAGGTCATTTTGAGTTCTCCGTCAGTCGAGCACACGAACTTCAGGATGTCACAGGCGCGGAGATACAATCACCTGCGACCACACTTTGCGAACGTTTCCCATGCTGCAAAAGGAGCCGCGATGAGAAGACTGATTATGTGGAACACAATCACGCTGGACGGTTTCTTCGAAGGCGCTCTGTGGTGCACCTCAAGATTCGACATGGTGCCACAGAGTTTCGCAGCCATTCGGGAGCCGATGCAGAGGAGAATTTGATCACGCTGTGCGCGGCATGCCACGCCAGAGCGCATCGCCGCTATACGTGGAGCATGCTTACGTGCTTACGCGTGCAAGACAATTTAGAAACTGCTGTAGAGTTCTTACCGCGTCCTCGCCAACGGGGGCTCTCTCTGGTGGATCAGTGGCTCTGGCCCAAAGCCGCGAAAATGGCTCCCTTTGTCACGACCCTGACAATATATTCGTTGAGCGTGAGCCGTACGCCCTCTTTACCCCGTCCCAAGTCACGTTTTCCGCAACCTGTTGGCGAGGTATGCCTCTGCTTCTCGCATGAGCCGTGGATTGTTCGGTTGTGGTAATTGCGTTTGCGCGTTTGGCAATCGCGGCCAAGATAGACTCGGACGAGCCACGTGCGCTCGCCCCGTGAAACGATCTGATTAACTTTGCGGGCCATAGAGATTTCTCCTTGGCTCGCAATCAGGCACACCTTCAGCACACTGCATGTCAGCAGCAGATTGAGTTGTCAGTGGTTGGTGAGGCGGATGACTGATCGGCCGTCAGTACACATGAAGGGCTCTTGACCTGCTATAGGCCGAAAAATCAGTCACTTGCCGTTAACTAAGCCCGCACGGAAGTACGCTGCAGTGGTATTGAAATGACGCGAGTGGGCGCACAGAGGATCAAAGCATACGTCACACTTGCGGCACACTTGCCTGGGTCTCGTGATTTCCGCAGGGCTTGACTAGGCGGCACCTAAACCGCCGCCCCACCCCTCGACTGTTCGCGTACAGATCGCGATAAAACTTTTCGGCTTCTTCACGGTGTTCGAGTCGCCGTTCCTCAAAATCCCCAGTGTCCGTATCCACAACTGCAGTTTGCTGAAAGCCCCGGATGGTAATCCGCTCCTATAATGATCATTGTTCGGCTCCTTTCTTCCGGGCCTTGGTTGGTTGGCACCACCAAAGTCTAATCGGGCGTGGGAGCCGACATTGTTATGGAATCAATTTCGCCAACAACCGGATCGTCGGTGGACGGAGGACTTTGGCTACTTAGGCGGCTGAGCACTCTGCAATTCTCGATAGAGCTTCTGCAGTACGAAGAAGGCTTCCTTTTTCTCACCATGATCGGAGACAAGTCCCTTCCGGTTGAAATAATTCTCAAAACGTGGAAGCGTTCGCCGCGGACTACGAAAGTCCTTGAGAATCCACGGTGTCACTCCGCGAAGAAAGGGAATGCGCCTCAGCATGGCGATCTGGTGCTCGTAAAGATTTTCCTGATACTCCTCGGTCCACCGGGTGCGCGCATCTCCGTGGTAGCCAAAGAGTGCATCGCCGCCGAATTCACTCATGATCAGGGGCTTGTCGTACTGCGAGATCCAATCCATCGAATCCGCATCCTCGGGGCGACCGGTATACCAGCCAATGTATTCATTGTTCCCGAGCACATCGAGGTCGCTCGCGATCGGATCATTAATGTGAATGGTCATTCGATTCCCCTCCGCGACTTCATTAGATTGAAGAGCGGCAGACACCAGGCGCGTGCGGTCAGCGGAATGCGCATCCTGAATGAGTTGCCGCAGGAAGCGATTCCGGACATCGCTGATGGGGGTCTCGTTCCCGACGGAGTAGATGATAAGAGCTGCGCGATTATGATCTCGCGCGATCATCTCATTCAACTGATTTTCCGCGTTGTGCAGTGTTTGGGGATTTTCCCACTGTATGGTCCAGTAGACGGGCACCTCGGCCCAGACCATCAATCCCATCTGATCAGCCATGCGCAACATGGCTTCATTGTGAGGATAGTGCGCGAGGCGTACGAAATTGCAGCCCAGTTCTTTTGCCCAACTTAGGAGCGTCCGTGCATCGTCCTCGCTCCAGGCACGCCCGGAGCGCGTGGGCGCTTCCTCATGAATGCTTATGCCTCGCAAGAAGACGGACCTGCTGTTGAGCAAGATCTCTGTTCCGCGAACCTCGATTGAGCGGAACCCTATGCGATCCGTGACTTGGTCAGTTTCACTTGCGATGTCGACCGTATAGAGTTTCGGATTCTCGGGAGTCCAAAGGGTTAATCCGGTGCTAAAAGAGAACTCGGCGCGCCCCATAGAATTTGTCGCGAACGTCTTGCTAAGCCCCGCCTCTGGAATTCGGATTGTGACATTCTGCTGAAGTCTTGGCCCGTTGAGTTGAACCCAGCCCGCGATTTGGCGCGTTGATCCTTTTTCAAGCTGCACGAAATAGTTCTGAACAAAAGTCTCCGGCACTTCCACGAGCGTCACAGGACGCGTAATTCCCCCGTAATTCCACCAGTCTGTATTGGTGGTGGGGACTTGATCCTTTCCGCGAGTGTTATTGATTCTGACAACGAGGAAATTACCGTGCGCCTTTATCCGTTCCGTGATTTCGAAATCGAAGGGTGTAAAGCCGCCCTCGTGCTCGCCAAGCTCCTCCCCATTCAGGTATACAGCGGCGAGGTAATTGCACGCTCCAAAATGCAGAAACAACCTGGTCTTCGGTGATTTTGCGTAATCGAAAGACCGCTCGTACCAGACGCTTCCTTCATAAAAGAGCAGCGACTCGCGCTGCGTGTTCCAGTCGCCGGGCACATGGAGCTGGCCGGAAGTATCGAAATCATACTCGACTAGCTCCGATTCGGACTGAGGTTTGTGGTTCTTGTAAAACGCATGGTTGTTTTTTAGTGTCTGAGCACGGTAGTCCAACGCTCCCACATCATACGGATCAATAATCGCCTGCCACGATCCGTCCAAGCTGGTGGTCTGGCGCGCATTGATATTCGCGACCAGTGGCGCAACCTGTGCCGCGCCTCGACTGGAGAGGAGCACCGCACAAAAAGCAAGTGTCAGGCAACGGATCCAATTATTCATGACAGGCCTTCATTCGCTAATATGCAGGGCTTTCAGATGGGACTCCCGTGTTGTCTGGGCTCCATTTGGTCAAGATCCCGGCAGATGTAACGCCAGATCGAGTCTGTTCCCATTCAAATACTCCGCCGTCTGAGCGGTCTGCCCTTCGATTTTGCTGGCGGCTCGGACTAGATTGGGAAGAGCACGGTAGCAAGGCAAGAAAAAGCACAACCGACAGCAAAACCCCGACTTCTATTGTCCTCATGTCACGATCGTACGGCAGTCGAGTGAACTATTAGAATCCTATTCGCCCCGAGTCAGAGATAGGGACGCCGGGGTGGCGCCGTCCCATCTCCCTGATCGGCGTCTTCAACAGAACGGCAAGCGCGCGCTGAGCTAACCACTTCGTGGGGCCACCGCGGCACCACCGCCCTGGGTTGCTGCGTTTATCTCCTCGAAATTAGCCCCTCCATTCAGAACCAAATTGAGGGTTCGCAACA
>Ga0208821_1000259_pt1 | contig 45044 bp, 55 predicted proteins | sample June2015DPH_20_5_FD_184720 | JGI IMG/M metagenome (GOLD analysis project Ga0208821, IMG submission 184720) | Peatland microbial communities from SPRUCE experiment site at the Marcell Experimental Forest, Minnesota, USA - June2015DPH_20_40... | ecosystem: Environmental > Terrestrial > Soil >...
GTGGATCCTGGCAGACTCACAATGATACGCAGATCGGGAAACGCCTTGGGATTTCAATCGCCAATCGGCAATCGACAATCGGCAATGAAACCCCGGTCTTTGGTTGCGGCCACTAGGCCGCGCTGTGCGCTCTGTGGTGAATTCTTCCTTCGCGCCAGGAGAAGGGGATGGCCCCAAGTCCCGCTTTCACTTCACTCTGAGCCGCGCGTCAATTAGAATAGCGGATGGGCTGGGCAGTGCGGCTTTCGGTCGCAAGCGAAGACCAGCTTTTGATTGTTGATTGCTAAAGCGGCAATTCGAAAATCCGCGAGATGCTGTCCTTAGCCAGGTCCAAGATAGGGTGCGGCGCTCGATGCTGCTACCGACTCCGAAGCGGGGAGATCCTATAGTAAAGAACACTCGTAATGTCTCTGTGCAACGCTAGTTCACGCTTGGCTATATTAATGTTAGCGCTCGCGGCGGCCAAAGCAACAGCGGCTGTTCAATTGAAGGGCAGTATCACCGACGAAAATGGAGTCCCAGTAAGTGGCGTCGAGATTGTGGTGAAGTCTCCGGGCGGAAGCGCTCAACACGCCTATTCGGACGACACCGGCCATTTTGAAGTTCTTGTTCCCACGCCGGGCGAGTACCTTGTAAACCTCAGCAAGCCTGATTATTTCCGCCTCACCGACCAGCACGTGCCATTGCAGGAAGGAACCAACGAAGTCTCCTTTACCCTCAGCCACGAATTTGAGGTGCACGAAAGTGTCGAAGTCCGTTCCTCGACCAAGCAAATCGATCCCTTGCAGCCCGAGCACCGGGAGACTTTGGATGCCCAAGACATTCTGGATATTCCCGCCTACAGCACGCATGATCTGGCAGCTTACTTACCAGCGATTGCGGGGGTAGTGCAGGACAACTCCGGGGCAATCCACGTGGCCGGAGGACGATCAGGGGATGCCGAGTATTTGCTGGACGGTTTCGAAATCGGTGATCCGGTGACGGGCGAACTGACCAGCCGGTTAGATATAGACAGCGTGCGCGAAGTGCAGGTGGCGAGCGGTCGCTATGGCGCGCAGTATGCCCACGCCGCCGGTGCAGTGATGGAGCTCAACACGTATGTCGGCGACGACCGATGGAGATTCGGGACCACAGACTTCTTCCCGGCCGTCAATCTCCAGCAAGGTCTGCATCTTGGAAATTGGTACCCGCGATTCAACTTCTCGGGTCCGTTGCACAAGGGCCGGGCCTGGTTCTCCGACGGCATCAGCATTCAGCACACCTTTTCCTTGATTAAAGAACTGCCCCGCAACGCCAACACGCAACAGCAATGGTCAGGGGACAATCTCTTCCGGGTCCAGATGAACCTGACGCCAACCAACATTCTTCAAGGGAACTTCCTGTACAACGTGACGGCGGATTCCCATCTTGGTCTCAGCCTGTTTACTCCCCTTTCCACCACCACCGATTGGCACGCCCGGCGCACCTTTGTCTCTGCCAAGGACCAAGTTTTCTTTGGCAGGAACATGTTTGAGCTGGGTGCGGCCATAGACGATAACACGGGCCATCTCGCCCCGCTCGGCGCTGAGCCGTACATCATCCAGCCTCTCACGGCTTCAGGTAATTACTTCGAGGGATTGCAACAGCGCAGCCACCGCCTGCAGTCTATCGGTCAATTGAGTCTTTCCTCCCTTCACTGGAACGGCACCCACGAGGTGAGGGCGGGCTTCAACGCCGATGGATTGGCTTTTTCTCAAGGGGCGGTGCGCAATCCGATTCAGACGCTCAGCGCCGACAACACCTTGCTGCTTCTCACCACATTTAGTGGAACGCCTTATTATCGCCTCAGCAATACGCAGTTGGGTTTTTACCTGCAAGATACCTGGCGAGTCCTTCGCCCTCTGGTCGTAGCGATCGGAGGGAGAGCGGATTGGGATACCTTAGTGGGAAAGACAGTGCTCGGCCCGCGGCTGGCCGCCAATCTCCTCCCCTTCCGTGATGATCGGACCAAAATCTCAGTAGGCTGGGGAATCTACTACCGGCCGATCAACATGGCCCTTTGGGGTGAGGGGCTCGATCAAGAGCGGACTGACACCGTTTATGACCAAACCGGGACGACGCCGGTCCTGGGCCCTGCGATTACGCAGTTCTTGTTGCCTTCCAGCGGCCTTCAGCAGCCGCGCTTCAACACCAGCAGTGTCGAGTGGGAACAAAAGCTGGGGTCCAATACCTTCACGGGCGTTACTCTCCTGCGCCGTGTGGAAGGCGATGGATTCGCTTATGAAGACATCCAACCCGCTCCCCTGGGAGGGGTGTTTCTGTTTCAGGACCACCGGCGCGACCGCTACAGTTCCGGTGAGGTTTGGGCTCGCCGGGTCTTTAGAAACAAGGCCGAGATATATGGGGATTATACCCGCTCCAGCGCCCGCAGCAACGAAGCCCTGGATTACTCCCTCACAACTCCCTATTTTGTTCCCCAGGCCCCGGGACCGCTCTTGTGGGATGCCCCGAATCGCTTGATCTCCTGGGGGCGGTCCCCTATTCCGTTTTGGGGCTTGTTCCTGACTTATCGGGTTGAATACCGGTCGGGTTTCCCGTTCGATGACGTGAATGAACAGCAGCAACTCAAATACGCGCCAGGCCAATTCCGCTTCCCCAACTACTTCGAGCTGGACGTTGGCCTCGAGAAGCGGTTCCGGTTCCACGGCCAGACGTGGGCTCTCCGCGCTAGCGCCATCAATGCCACCAACCACGACAATCCCAATGCGGTCAACACCTTTGTCAGTCCCTTCGCTTTCGCAGGGGGCCAGGGCAGAGCTTTCACAGGACGCCTCCGCTTGGTGGGAAGCAAATAAGCAAGTATAATTGCCAGGGCGCCATGAGTTGGTTTGCATTGCTCCGCAGGCCGGAACCCGAAGTCTAGAACGATTCCGACGGGGGGAGGGCGACACCTCGACATCGGCCCGGCTTAGGGCGTCCCGCCTCGTGGACTCCCGGGTTTTCTCATATGAGCGCACGCATCGGGTTTTCATCCGGGTTCGGCGGGCTACGGCGCTGGCAGCACCGCGCCAAGCCTCACTCGCCTAACGCGATGACCGTCGCCATTCTTACCCTCGCTTGCCTCGCCGGAGCCGTATGCCTCGTCGCCAAGGAGAAACCGCCCACTACCTACCAAATCCCCCTGCCGCCGAAGCCGGACTTCTCCCAAGTGGACTGGCTGGTGGGGGAATGGACCGGAAGCATCACTGACCGGAGAGCCCCAGGTGAAATCCGCTTGTCCGCCAGCTATGAACTGGATAACCGAGTCATGCTCCTACGCGGGGAAGCATCTTTCCAGGCGACCAAGACTTCCCCGGCCATGAAAGAATCATGGATGGGCGTCCTCACCTCGGACCGGGGAGCAGTCGGCTTTTTGCTGCGCACCTTTTCCAGCAACGGTTTCATCACGCGATACCGGGTGACGGTTGAAGGGCAGGAAACACACATCAATCCAGAGGGAGGCGAGCAGCCTCCGCCGGGATGGCTCTTTCGCACGGTCATCAAGCGCATAGACCCTCAGGAGTTTGTTGAGACAGTTCAGGCAGCACCACCGAACAAACCCTTTTTTGATTATTACACCGCCAAGTTGAGCCGCGTAAGGGTCGAGGAGAAGGCGAAGATATCTCCAGCCACACCCCAATAGAGAGGCTCGGTGTAAAACTACAGGCCGCTGGATCCACTTCCAACGCCAGGCGAGGAGTGATTTGGGGCTCTTATCGAGATTGAAGAGGGCCCAGGTGGCACATTCGCCTTGGCAAACAAAGAGGGAGCTCCATGTCTACACGCAAGAAGGTCATCCTTGGCATCCTGATCTTCCTGGTCCTCACGCTTGTTGCTCTTGTGGTCATAGTTCCCCTGCTCTTCGATGTGGACCGCTATCGCCCGCAGGTCGCATCGCTAATCGAAGAGCAGACGGGCAAGCCCGCTGAGATTGGGCATCTTGCTCTCACCGTCTTTCCAAGCCTTTCCATCCGCGTGGATGATTTCGCTCTCAAAAACCCCTCGGGATTCCCCCAGGGTTACTTCGTGAAGGCTCAACGGATTTACGCCGTGGTTGACGCCGGTGGGCTTTGGGACCACCAGGTGGTCATCAAATCGCTGGACCTGGACGCGCCTGCAATCAGCCTGCTTTCCGACGTCAAGGGTAACTGGAACTTCCAGAGTAAGCCTTCTTCAGCCAAAGCCGCCCCTGACCCGCCGGGGCAAAAGCCCTTGTTTGCGCTGGGAACCATCTCCAACGTCAACATCACCAAGGGCAAGCTAAGTGTCGCGAACCTTTTGCCCTCCGGGGGTTCGGGCCCGGTTTTCATTGAAGCGGATGGCGTTTCGAGCCAACTGCGGCAGGTCGACCTCAACGCCCTCACTGAATCTGCCTCAGTCCACCCCGATGCTGTCCCTGGTAAACCCGAAGCGGTTTCTGAAGCTGGTTGGCTCACGTCTGTCGCCTACGCCACCGACCAGGGCGCCAAGCTCGTGGCGGAAGGAAGGCTCAAGATGGACTCTTTGCATGTCATGAATCTGGTCGTGACCAATGTTAAATCCAAACTCCGTCTTTTCACCAAGCAAGTCTTCTTCGACGGCCTGGACTTTAAATGTTATGACGGCCACGCCGTCGGGAACCTTTCCTTCTCGTTAGCAGGCCAGAACCCCCATTACAACACCGATGCGAAACTGGGCGGCGTGAACGTGGCGAAGTTGCTGGATGCATTCCCGGATGCCCGTGGGAAAATGACCGGCACGCTCGAGGGAACTGTGAAACTTGATGGCCAAGTGAGCCACTCACCCGACCCCCTGGCGGGAATTCGCGGCTCCGGGCAAATGACCATCCGCAATGGGAAGTTGCCCAGTTTGCAGTTGAACAAGAATCTGCTGCAACTGGCCCGGGTTGCGAAGATGGGTCCGGCCTCCGGCGATCCTGGTTCCTTCTCCTCCATCGCCATAGATTTCACCATCGCAAACAATCGGATTAACACCACCAAAGCCACTATCGTTGGCAACGGAGTTGACGTGGACGGCTCCGGGAGCCTTGCCCTGGCCGGGGAAGGCAGCCTCGATTATCAAGGCGTGGCAAAAGTTGCCGCCAGCCAGAACGCCCTCACCAGTATTCTAGGAGGCATTTCAGGCGCAACTGTTGCCAATGGCAAGATGATTTTCCCCTTCAATCTAGTTGGGACATTGCGAAATCCCAAGTTCACACTGAAGTCAGGCGGCGCCGGCAGCCAATTGGGCGCCATCACGGGAGCGCTGGCGGGCCAAAAGGGTGCTCCGGGTCAGCAACAGCAGCCTGCGAATCCTGCGCAAGGCGTAACCGGGCTCGTTAAGAAGAAGAAAAACCCGTAGACCTCGATGATCCGTGATTGGACGCGAGGAGGATGAACCGATGACAACTAAACGACCTGTAGCGCTGGTGACGGGGGCTTCGGCCGGTATTGGAGCTGCTTATGCCCGCCGGCTGGCCGCGCAAGGGTACGACCTGCTCCTGGTGGCCCGGCGCGTGGGTCGCCTGGAGGAATTGGCCGCAGAACTCACGAGCCGCCACGGCGTGCGGGCCGAACCTTTGCCCGCCGACCTCACGAGCGACGCCGACCTGAAAGCGGTCGAAGACCGAATCGCACACGAGGAGCATCTCGAATTCCTGCTTAACAACGCCGGTTTCGGGAGCGGAGGACGATTCTACGAATCACCGGTAGAAGTTCAGGACGCCATGCACCGCCTGCACGTGATGGCCACCCTGCGCCTCTCCCACGCGGCGCTTCGCAAAATGACAGCGCGCGGCAAGGGCGCGCTGGTTAACGTCTCCTCGGTGGCGGCGTTCATCTGCCGGCCTGGCAGCCTCAGCTACTACGCAACCAAGGCGTGGATCAACTGCTTCACCGAAGGGCTCTACCTGGAATTGAAGCAGGCCCGCTCGCCGGTGCGCGTGCAGGCGCTCTGCCCCGGCTATACGCTGACGGAGTTTCACGACGTCATGGGATTCGACCGCAAACGAGTTCCCGCAAGCTGGTGGACTCCCGTCGAGCAGGTGGTGGACGCTTCCATCGAGGGCCTCAAGCGCGGCCAACTGTTCGTGGTGCCCGGCTGGCGCTATAAGTTCATTGTCGTCCTGCTCCGCCTCATACCACGTCCCCTGCTTCATGCCACGAGTGAATGGGGCAGCGGGTGGGGGGAAAAACAAGGGTGAGAAAATTAGCCCGGCGCGTCCGGGCCGAATGCGTCTTACTTTAAGGAGGGTTCATGGCTCGATACTCATTGCGGCTTGGCCTACTCGCGCTCGCCATTCTGCTTCTTTTCCAGACTCAACCACAATCCACCCCTGATGGCGAAAGCCTCCAGACTTCATCACCGGGGGATCCGGCGGCGCAGGGCGGGAAGCATCCGATCCATTCTCTGCCCTACACACCGAGCCTCGATCTCGACTCGATGGACCGGACCGCCGACCCTTGCGTCGATTTCTACCAGTTTGTCTGCGGCACATGGATGAAGACCAACCCCATCCCGCCCGACCAGCCGAGCTGGAGTGTGTATTCCAAACTCGCCGACGAGAACGAACAATTCCTTTGGGGCCTGCTGGAGGAGGCTGCCGACCCGGGTCACCCCCGCAATGCCTCCGAGCAGAAGATCGGCGACTTTTTCCAGGCGTGCATGGATGAGCCTGCCATCGAGAGGCTCGGCGCGACTCCCCTCCAAACCGGCCTGGGAGAGATTGCCGCGCTGAAGTCGAAGTCAGAGCTGGGGAGGTACCTCGGCCAGGAACATCTAGCCGTCTGGGGCAGCGGGATGCTCTTCGGCTTCGGCTCCAATCAGGACTACGCGGACTCATCGCAGGTGATCGCCTTTGCCGAGGCAGGCGGACTCGGCCTCCCGGACCGCGATTACTACACCAAGGCCGATCCCAAGTCGCAGGAGATTCGCGGCCAGTACCTAGGCCACGTGCAGAAAATGTTCGAATTGATGGGCGACACGGCGGGCGCGGCTGCCGGGGAAGCCAAAACGGTAATGGCCATCGAGACGGCGCTGGCCGAGAAGTCCCTGACGCAGGTGCAGAAGCGCGACCCCTATAACCTGTTCCACAAAATGGATCGTGGGCACTTGAAAGCCCGCACGCCGGACTTCGACTGGGACACGTACTTGGCAGCACAAGGCTTGCCGGACGTCGCGACCTTCAACGTCACTGAACCGGAGTTCTATCGGGAGATGGACCGGCTGATCCAGAGTATAAGCCTCGACGACTGGAAGACTTATCTGCGCTGGCATCTGGCGCACGCCTGGGCTCCTTATCTCTCGCTGAAGTTTCAACAGGAAAACTTTGGTTTCTACAGCCACACGCTGCGCGGCGTCGACGTCATGCAGCCGCGATGGAAGCGCTGCGTACAGTGGGTCGATCGCGATTTGGGGGAGGCGCTGGGACAGGTGTTCGTGGCTAAAACGTTTGGCCCCGACGTCAAGGCCCGCACCGTGAAGATGACCCGTGAGATCGAGGCGGCCATGGAGGACGACCTGAGAGGCTTGCCGTGGATGGGCCCGGCAAGCAAACAGCAAGCCCTGGAAAAGCTTCACAGCATCGTCAACAAAATCGGCTATCCCGACAAGTGGCGCGATTACAGCTCGCTTGAGATCGTGCGAGGCGATTTCGCCGGCAACGTGCGCCGCAGCACCATCTTTGAATCCAAACGGCAATTGGCGAAGATCGGGAAACCCGTCGATCGCGGCGAGTGGGAAATGACTCCACCCACCGTCGACGCTTATTACGATCCGCAGATGGACGATATCAATTTCCCGGCCGGCGTGCTGCAGCCGCCCCTCTTCGATCCCAAGATGGATGACGCTCCCAACTATGGCAACACCGGGGGAACGATCGGGCACGAGTTGACCCACGGCTTCGACGATGAGGGACGCCAGTTCGATGCCAAGGGGAATCTGCGCGATTGGTGGACCAAGGAAGACGCCGCCCAATTCGACACGCGCATCGCCTGTGTCCGGCAACAGTACGCGCAATACATCGTAGTGGACGATATCCACATCAACAGTAAGCTGACCAGTGGCGAAGATGTGGCCGACCTTGGCGGGGAGTTGCTCGCCTACATCGCGTGGAAGAACGCGACCAAGGGACAGGACCTGAAGCCCATCGACGGCTTCACTCCCGATCAGCGCTTCTTCATCGGGTTCGGGCAGTGGGCCTGCGAGAACGAGCGGCCAGAAAATCTGCGTGTGAACGCCATCACCAATCCACACTCACCCGGCAAGTACCGCGTCAACGGCATCGTTTCCGACTTGCCCCAGTTCCGGCAGGCATTCGGCTGCAAGCCCGGCCAGCCGATGGTGCGTGCAAAGATGTGCCGTGTGTGGTAGTCGTCCGACTCAGCTGCGCTACCATCCCCCGCGAGATTCCAGCCTCGCGGTTTCTTCGCGAATCCGTTCCCAGGCTCGTTCCACGTGACGAGATTCGGTATAGGTCTGGCCGACGCAGAAGCGGATGATATAACGCCCGTTCAGCTTGGTGTGGGTCAAATAGAGATCGCCACTTCGATTGAGGGAATCCAGCAACGCTTCGTTGAAGGCGTCCCCCGCGCGGTGGCGAAAGCACACCAGGTTTAATGGAGCGGGGGCAGCCAGCTCGAATCGCCTGTCCTGTTGCACCCAGGAGGCAAACTCCTGGGCCAAGGCCACGTGGCGGCGAACGTGGTGACGCAAACCCTCCACCCCGTAGTGCCGAATCACGAACCAGAGCTTCAACGACCGGAAGCGTCTCCCCAGCGGCACCTGCCAGTCGCGATAGTCGATGACCGCGCCCGACTCGGTGGCCTTGTTGCGGAGGTAATCCGGCAGAATGGATAAGGCATCGATCAGCGCTTTGCGGTTGGCCACGTAGAAGCAGTCGCAATCGAAATTCGTGAACATCCACTTGTGAGGATTGAAGCAGTAGCTATCCGCCAGCTCCAGGCCCTCGTTGATGTACCGGAATTCAGGGCAGAGCGCGGCCGTGCCGGACATGGCAGAATCAACGTGAAGCCAAATGCCTTGCGCCTTCGCGATCCGCCCGATTTCCGGCAAAGGGTCTAGGGCGTTCGAGGAGGTGGTCCCCACGGTGGCGCAGACGATGCAGGGAATCTTCCCGGCCCGCCGGTCTTCGGCGATTTGCCACGCCAGAGCATCCGGGCGCATGGCCAAGCGAGCGTCAACATCAATGAGGCGCAGGTTTTCGTCGCCGAGTCCGGCGATCCTCACGGCTTTTTCGATGGAAGAGTGAGCCTGGGGAGAGGCATAGGCGACGAGTTCACCCTTGCAACCTTGCTTATTGCTGGTGTAGCCGGTGGAGCGCTCGCGGGCTGCTAAAATCGCGCAGAGTGAGGCGCTGGAAGCGCTGTCCTGAATAACGCCTCCGCCTGTTGATGTGGAAAGGAATTTGTCCGGCAAGCCCAGCATCTGGACGAGCCAGTCGAGCACGTGAGTTTCGAGTTCGGTGCAGGCCGGACTGGTGGCCCACAGCATCCCCTGAATTCCAAGCCCGGACGACAGCAAGTCGCCGAGGATCGCGGGAGCCGACGCGTTGCAAGGAAAGAAGGCAAAAAAATTGGGCGATTGCCAGTGCGTTATACCCGGCAGGATCAACTTTTCAATATCTCCCAGTAGGGCTGCGAAAGACTCGCCGCTCGCTGGAGGTTCCGGCGGGAGCGAGGCACGGATTTCACCCGGCTGTACTCGAGCCAACACCGGGAAGGACTCGATGCGCTCATAATAATCAGCAATCCAGTCAATGACCGCCCGACCATTCTGGCGGAATTCCTCCATGGTCATGTGGTAGCTTTTCTCGTTCGACATCCCCGTCTCCTCCGCATGCGTCACCTGCCATCCATACGGCGCCCGCCAACAGGCGCCCCTAAAAGCTCCCAGGCTTCGCCCCTTCCTTCAGATAGGTCCAGTAGAGCTTAGCGTAATTGTTGATGTTCACCTGCAAGAAAAGAGTGTTGACGGTGACCTTCCGCCGTGCGCCGGAGCCCTCGCCGGTGGCGAGGTTGACGGTCCCCCCGGCGCCGGAAAGGGTGATGTTCGCGGCCAGCGTTGCCGTGGTCTTGGCCGAGTTATCAGGGCCGTTGGGCAGCGTGAGGAGCAGGGCATTGGGGCCGGGTTGTGTAACGCCCGCATGCTCCAGCGGCTCAACATCCCACTCCGAGATGGGACCGGCCGGGCTGAGCGACGCCTGGACCTTGCGCGGCCCTTCGGCGGTGACCTCGATTCGCAACACGAAGGTGTCGCCCTGCCGGATGCGCGGCGGCGGCTGATTCCAGACGGCCTCGAGGTGGAATCCATCCTTCTTGCTTTGGAAGGTCAAGCCTTTTTCGTCAATCTGCCAGTGGGAGGTGGGCGTCGAGCCTGTGTTGCCGGAGACAAAATCGTTGGTGTTGGGATCGTTAATCTCAAACTCCGGCTTCTGGAGTACCCAGACGGCGGCGCCAGGCAGGGGTGGGAACTTGCTACGAGCCTTGAAGGCCTCGCTGCCGAACATCGCGCCGCAGACGAAGTCACTGACTTCCACCGCTCCCTGGGCGCCTTTGTTGTCTGCCATCTTGGCGGCCATCTCGCCCCGCAGCCCGCCCAGGACCACGGCCTCGCCCAGCGTGGTCCGCGCCGTTGCACCCAGCCAGAAGTAGTAGTGGCAGCCGCCGTTCCACTCAGCCGCCGACTCCGCAGGCTTCGCGGGAGCGCTGGCAGCTCCCGGCTCGGTATCGAAGACGCCGTTTGAAGGATCGTAAAGGTTCTCCGTGTACTTCGTTATGAGCACCTGACCCGCCGGCCGCAAGGGGCCATCTGCCTGGCGCCGGCGGGGCACGTTCAGCAATTCTGGAAGCATCTTCCCGCCGCTCGAGCCGAAGCCTAGCATGTCCCGAATCATGGGATAGGCGGGATCGCTCGCGGGATGACCAGCTTCATTGGTGCCCGGGCGGCTCCCATCGAGATTGTCGCCCAGCCACGCGTCAGGCCGAGCCAGTAGACGCTCGACGTTGTGGATCGTCAGCAGAACGATCTGAAGATTGGCGTTGCCGCTCGAGTCGGCGCAGGAGTCCAGGCCCATCGTCAGCAGGCGGTCGATGCCGAGGCGCTCGCCGGCTCCGCGCTTGGCGACAAACTCCTTGATTCGCTGGTAGACGCGGACCTCGCAGCCCGTGCGCAGGGGCGGGACGGAGGATCGGCCGTCTTCGTTGACGAAGTACTGAAGCAGCCTGAACTGGCTGCCGCTGTCGTCAGGCTTCAACCCGAGCGCTTTCCAGAAGTTCTCGGTGTTGTACTCGACGTGGCGCCTGCCACCCTGCGTCCAGTCGTCCAGCACTTTCACTAAGTGTCCGGCGCGGGCCAGACAGTCAGACTGCGAGATTCCCCGAACCTCATCGGGTCCGCCCCTGGCGACGCTCGGCCCGGTCCAAGATACGCTCACGGCGGCCAGAACCAATGGAACGAGGGTATTGCCTTTCATGGCAGTGCTCCTTCGAGGACTCGTCCTCTTCTCGATCTCTGGGGACAAGACAACGTTCACCGCTCGTTTCTCCCCAAGTCTTCCCTCGCATTCTACGCCGTAGCCGACGGCCTGTCATCCGTGTTGTCCCGCCACTGCGACAAGGCTTGACATCAATGTGCTTCAGGCTTATGCTTTTGTGTATGCGCACCACAATCGATCTGGACGACCTTCTACTTGGCGAACTGAAACAGCAGGCAGCGCACCGCGGCCGCACCTTGCGCGAATTGGTGAACGACCTCCTGCGCCAGGCCATGGCCGCTCCCGAGCCGAATGCCAAGTATCGCTTCAACTGGAAACCCCATCGTGGCGGGCGCATCCAGCCCGGAGTCCGCCTGGACGATCGCAACTCACTATTCGACCTCATGGATGGCCGCTGATGCGGGGCGTTGACACCAACATTCTGATCTATGCCCATCGTGACGAAACGCCGCAGCACCGCAAGGCGCTGCAGGTTCTCCGCGAGCTCGCCACGGGCTCCGAACCGTGGGTGTTACCCTGGCCCTGTATTTACGAATTCCTGCGGGTCGTGACGCATCCCCGGGTGTTCCACCCGCCGACTCCCCTCGGTGAGGCTTGGCGAGCCGTGGAATCGTTGCTCGACTCGCCTTCCCGTGTCCGGCTGGCCGAGGGAGAGCGCCACCGGGAGATTCTGGCTGAACTTCTGCGTACCTCTGCACCGGAGGGCAACGTGTTGCATGACGCCCACATCGCCGCCTTGTTGATCGAGCACGGAGCCTACGAGATCATCACTGCCGACGAGGCGTTTCGCCGCTTCCGCCGCCTGAAGGTGGTCAATCCCTTCCGTCCCAGTCCGTGAATTCTTCAACGAATTAAGGGAGACAACGCTACTCGCTCGCTTCCTGTTTCCTACTCCCCGCTTTGCCATCGTGCTATATTGGGAGTCGGGAAGTACGTGCTTGGGGAGCGTGTTTGCAATGACGCGTGAAGGCCTGCTTTCGCGAATCACCGTTAATCCCAACGTTTGTTTCGGCAAGCCCTGCATTCGCGGGCATCGCATCTGGGTATCGCTGATTCTGGATTTCCTGGCCAGCGGCATGAGCACGGAGGAGATCCTGCGCGACTATCCCGACCTCACCCCTGACGACATCCTCTCCTGCATCGCATACGGCGCCGAAATGGCGCGCGAGCGCTACGTCGACATTGCCGTCGAAGCCCCTCGATGATGCTCAAGCTAGATGAGAACCTCGGCCGCGTCCGCGAGTACCAGGAACCCCCCAGCGATTAACGCCTCCCACCTCCAATCTGCAATCTTCAATCGGCAATCCTACGGGCCCCCAGTCCCCAGCCCCGAATCCCGAGCCCCTAGGCCCAAACCGGGCCGGGGCCGGTGGAGGCGAAGGGGGAGATGGCGCGCATAGCGCGCAAAATCCTTATCCATCGTGAAGACCGTCCAGTTGCGGCGCAGGGCGACCGAGCAGATGAGGAAATCAACAGCGGAGCCGCTCACGCCCGCGGCTCGGCAATGATTGCTGGCGAGAGCCGCTTCTTCGTAATCCTCAACGCCCAACCGGGAGTCCTCAAAGGCTCGAAGGTCCTGCCGCAAGCGCTCATACTGACTTCGGCTGCGAATTCCCGACAGCACTTCCTGCCGCACGGGACCGATCATCTGGGCGCGGCCTTCGCGGATCAGTTCCGCCAATTCGTCCCTGACAAGTTTTTCTTCCGCCCTGAGGCTCCGGGAGCGCCTGCGCAAAGCTAGCGACCACACGGAGGTGTCCACCAAGACCGTCATGAGCGCCGCCGCTCAGCCTTGTAGTCGTACCGGGGGTCGTAGGTAATGGTGCCGAAGCGTGGCAACAGCCGCAACTGCCGCCGATGTCTTATGTATTCATCGAGCGCGGCCGTGACGGCTTCTTTCTTCGTCTTGTGACGACCCACTCGGCGCGCCCTTTCGATCAAGCGGTCATCAAGAGCGAGATTTGTAGGCATGCCGGCTCCTCATTGTTCTCTTTAATGCTACACACAGTGATGTGTGAAAGCAAGTGTGAGCAAACGCAGGTGGTGGTGTCATTTGCGAGAGCTAGTCATTCCCGCGAAAGCGGGAATCCACTCCGCCAACCTTTGGAAATGTACTGTCGTCGACTGGATTCCCGCTTTCGCGGGAATGACCGGCAGATCGAGGAGATCCGCATTCCAAATGACACCAGCACCCAATCGCAGCCCTGGTTTGCTCCGGCTTATTTCCTTTGCGGCGTGAAACCCAGCCGGATGGCAGGATTCATTACTGGGGGGCCGTGCCCGAACTGGGAGGGCGCGCGCTTCGCGTGGTGACGTTGGAAGACGGGGAAAGCCCTTGGCATCATGGTGAATGGCATTCTCATCTTCGACACGATGGACGTCGCGAGCGTCCTTGCGGACTCCTGCCTGTTTGATTGGATTGGGGATGGCAAGAATCTGGTGGAGAAGTACGCTGAGACTCACCCCTTCGCTCCCGGAACAGACGAACACTTCCTTTTGCAAGCTTATTGCCGAGCTCAGTACAGGCTAGTCTTACCTCAGGCAATCAGGCCAGGGGCCGCAGTCTATTGCTTAGACACGCTTTCCAACGAGTATATCGTGCTCGTGGATATCGGTCTCAGCCAGACCATAGTCCGTGGCATGCGGGGATTGTTCGCTACGCGAACCGTCCCGCTGGGCGGCTATTGGATGACCACCGGTGCACCCCTCCCGGTGGGCGACAAGAGGACGGGCGAAACAGTGATTAGAAAGATCGAGCGGGGGAACTTGCTCGAAGACAGGACTCCGGCCGGCGCGCACAAGCTGGCCACCGCCGTAATTCGTGCGTGCTTGGATTGCGGGGCTGCAGAACATATCCGGTACGAGGGTGGCGACGACGAAGAAGAAGAGGAAGAGCTGGACACCGTTAGCCCTGCACCAGAGATGAGAAGCACGCGTGGCGTCGGTCGCAACGAGCCTTGCCCGTGTGGAAGCGGCAAGAAATACAAACGCTGCTGCTTGCGTAAATGAGCGGCGCGTCGCAGGTTTTCCGCTATCAGAGAGTTCCGGCGGGCGCGACTTCCCTGAAGGGATGTTTGCCTAATCCTTCAGAGACGCCCTAGCTGGAGCAGCCTTCTGCCAACCAGGGAGTACCAGGTCATGATCGCCAGCCCACCACCGCCGGCAATGACCAACCCCACATTAAGGAACGCGGGCACGGAGGCTAAGATGATTTCAAAGACTATGAGCAGCACATTTCCCAGAATTCCTGCGTAAGCGGTCGCTTTGCTGAAGGCCTTGCCCCTCAGCATGACTACGGAGATTACCAAGCTGGCAAATTCGATGAGGGGAATGCCAGCGCGGGTTTGTCCCTCAGCCAGCATCGCCTGCCCTGCCGCGGCTAATAGCGATCTCTGCGCATCAGTGGTAGCACTTGCGTATTGGCCGCTAAGGGAAAGCATCGAGAAGGCCCTATTGCTTGCGATGTAGACCGCTATCCCCAGGAAGAAGAGGATCGTGCCGAACGCCCCGAAAGCTTCGTTGTCTCGCCTGAGGGCGGAGTAGATAGCGAAAATCGTCGGGGCTAATAGGGCGGCTCCAATGAGATTCAAGAGACCAAGGTTGCGGAGCCCAAGAAACCAATGGTTCTGAAAGAGTGTGAACCAGTCGATGACGGTTACGGTACGTTGCGTCAGGCGTGCCACGCCCGGCAGGAAACCGATGAGGACTTCGGCGAGCGGCCCCACTGCCACAATCAGGGCAGTGATTCCGCCGACTTTGTAGAGACCTTTCCAGCCGGGCTCTGCCGTTTGGGCATCAATAACCTGCTTTAGTCCCGATTGCGACACTTAGTTCTCCCAATCTTTAACGCGATGTGACTCTTACGCACTCCGGTTACTGTGACATTGCCCAGAAGGCGGTCGAGTATGGTGGCCAGGCACGCGGCCTCCTTTACCCGACTGGCTCGGAAGTCGGATCAGAAACAACGCAATCGCCCCCGACGGTACGCATGCGTTCGGTAACCCTCGCCAGCCGGAGGAAGGCCAGGATCGCCAGTGCCGTGAAGATGATCGTCTGTGCAGCGTGGATCCAGAACCATGCGCCCCCACCACCTTCCCAGAGCAGCCGTCGGTTCGCGTCGTGCGGCCACACCAAGCTGAAGAAGATCAGGAGCCCCGCAACGTGGACCGGGATGGCTGGCAGGATCGAATCGGTGAGGTAAGCCGTCGCACCGAACGCGACACCCACGAGAAAGTAGAAAAGGAGCTTGGGCAAAAGGAAACCCTGCGTCGGACCGTGCGCAAGCGCAAACAGAACCGATGAGATCACCACTGCGATCGGGCCACGGAACTCGCGTTCCAGAATGACCTGGCAGTAACCCCGGAAAGCGGGTTCCTCGGTGAGGGGGGCAGCCAACGAGCCCATCAGAATCATCAGCGCCACGGTCAGCAACGGGTACCGAGAGAAATCGGGAAGGGCATTCCCGGGCATCTTCACGAGTTGGAACATCACGATCCAGTATCCCGCGAAGGCCGCGATTGACATCACACCTGCCAGCAGTGCCCAGCCGAACGCCTGGGCGGACACCGGATTGGCCCGTAGAAGGCGGCGCCGCGCCTGCGAGGTGCTGCGCGGCCAGTACTTGCCACCCAGGTACAGCCACATCAGCCCCAGGACAAGAGCCATTACAGGGACCGCCCAGGGGACTGCTGGACTCGTCTTGAGATTGCTGGCGACCAACGCTGCCCAGACGCCTGCGCCGAACACGATGATCAGGAAGCCTAGGATTCCGGACCAAGCCACCGCCATGATCCGACCAGAGAGAGAACGCATGCTCTTCGTGCCTCCTTGATGACGGCCATCCCGAACCAGAAGTTCTGGGCTCCTCAGAACCCCTCCACGGATACTCCGGTCCCCTCGAACCGGCCAACGGACCCGGTCCGGGACTAGCTTCTTTTACACTGCCGACGGCTCTGCTGGCAAGTCAGTTTTAGTTCGGCTCTCGTTGACATATGATATGTCCGGTCGAATTGAGAAGTGAAATATCCGCTTTTCAGGCGGTCCGTGGTAAGGCTCATGCTGCTGGCGGTCCTGTCCTGGCAGTCCCACAACCGAAGCGGGGAGTGAAAAATCGTGCTGTCCTACATTGACGCAATTACGATTTTCGCCAGCCTGACGCTGGTTGTGTACGCCGTGACGCGGGCGGCGAGTAAGAGCAGCTCGGGTAGCGAATATTTTCTCGCGGGCCGCGACCTTCGCTGGCCATTCATCGGCATGTCGCTTTTTGCCTCCAACATCTCCGCCGAACATGTCCTGGGGCTGGCTGGAGACGGTTATCGCATCGGAATGGTGGCCGGAGGGTATGAATGGGTGGGCGCCTGGGACCTCATCATCCTCGCCACGATTTTCGCCCCCCTTTATCTTCGTGAAAAGATCTTCACCATCCCGGAATTTCTCGAGCGCCGATTTGGCTGGAGCCTGCGCGCTTTCCTTTCCGCCAACTTGCTGGTGATCAATGTGTTCACCAAGAACGCCATTGACCTCTGGGCGGGATCGCTCCTGTTCGTGGTGTTGTTTGGATGGAACCAGACCCTGGTGATGGTGATCATGTCGGCCTTCACGGCCCTTTACACGATGAAAGGCGGATTGCGCGCCGTGGTTTACGCGGACATGGTCCAGGGGACATGGCTTATCCTGAGCAGCGCCTTACTGACCATTCTCGGGCTGAGGGCCGTGGGGGGGGTATCCGGCCTGCTCAGCCACGTGCCTCACACCGCGATTCAGATGGTTAAGCCTCTCAATAACGACTTCCCCATCACCGGTTTCCTCGTCGCCAATTTACTGGCGGGGATGTTCTACTGGTGTATGGACCAGACCAACGTGCAACGTGTCTTGGGCGCCCGCACTCTCCAGGACGGCCAGCGGGGGGCGATTTTTGCGGGCTTCCTGAAGCTCATGGTTCCCTTCATTCTGGTGCTCCCTGGGTTGATCGCTCGAGTTCTTTACCCGGCGCTGCCCCGCTATGACGGAGCTTATCCCAAGCTGGTCCAGGGTCTTTTGCCCGTGGGTCTGCGCGGGCTGGTGCTGGCGGGCCTGATTGCCATCCTGATGTCCTCCATGAGCGCCTGCTACAACTCCAGCGCCACGCTGGTGGTGCGGGATTTTGTGCTTCGCTTTCGGCCAGCCACCCCGGAACGCCAACAAGTGGTGATTGGCCGTTGGGTGACAGTGCTCATGGCGGTTCTGGGTGTCCTGGCTGCTCCGCTGGTCGGCCTTTCAGTGACCATCTGGTATTACCTTCAATTCATCTCGGCCTACCTTTCCGTGCCCATGTCTGCGGTGATTTTCACCGGCTTGATGTGGAAGAGGGGCAACACGAAGGGAGCTATCGGAGGAGTGGTGGTGGGGTTTTCAGTGGGGCTGGTCTTCTTCCTTGACCAAGTGCTGGGCTGGAAGTTGCCGGTGCTGTCCCACCCCCTGTTGCACTCTTTCATGCACCGGACACTGGTGGTGTGGATCATTGCTGCGGCGGCGATGATTGCCATCAGCCTGGTCAGTCAGCCCGCGGACCCCAACAAAGCCACGCGTAACGTATGGGGGGAATTCACTGCCCCTGGCAGGGGATTAAGTGATTACCGTAAATGGGCCGGTGTACTCTTTCTGTGCACGGTGGCCCTGTGGCTCTCGTTCCGGTAATTTGACGAATTGCGGGAGAACGCACATGAATCTCAAGAAGTAGGGGCACCCCTTGTGGGTGCCCAGGAGCGGCAGGGATGATTGCGGGAGAACGCACATGAATCTGGATGCGAAGTGGGTACCGATGAAGTGGCCGTGCGGGCCTTTGGAAATCGCACGCCGAAGCAAGTCGCAGAGTATCAATGCTGACCTCAAGGAGACGCTCGAGGCTTGGCGGCAACCCTCCACCCTGGAATTGCTCAAGGGAACGCCCATCAACTGCCTCATTGTGGACTGGGCTTATGGCGAGCCCGAGGATTCAGCTCAGCCGCAGGCCTTGAAGCCCCTCCTCGAAGCAGGTCGCCGGCTTGGGATCAGCTTTGTGGGAAAGGTCGCCGCGAAGGAGGGTTCAGGGGCTGCCGTCGCCGCTGGACGCGCGGCCGGGCTTTCGGCAGTAATGCTCGGGGATACATCCGGCCAATCCTTTGACCTCCCGGCCATTCTGCAATTCCCACGCGACAAGGTCGCCTGGGAAACAGCTTCAACCATCTTCAGCTCGAGGGAAAACGTTTGGCCTGGAGTGAGTCTCGAGACCATGGAAGGAGATACCGCCATCGCCGGCCCAACGGGTATCCCTTGGGTGAATTCGAATGGGTGGTTTTCGCTGCTGGCGGGCGAGTTGGCTCGAGGAAAAACCCTGTGGCTGGACTTCGATCCGCCGGACTCTTCGAATGTCCTCCACCCTGCCGACTATGACTTAGCCATCGCAGACAGCCAGGCGTATGGGAGCCAGTGGATCATCTCCTTGGACGATAAGCTTCGCGCCGCACTCCCGAAAGGAGATTCCCAAGCAAAGGCTGTTTGGGAAAAGATGTGCGAAGCGCTCGCTTTCTTCGAAAGTCACAGGGAATGGGAGACATTCGAATCACAAGGCATTCTGGCGGTCATTTCTGATTTTCGTGGGGAGAACGCGTTCTTGAGTGGAGAAGTGTTGAACCTTCTCAACCGCCGCCAAGTTCAATTCCACATCCTCGAGAGATCGAAGTCGCTGCCGGCGCCCACGAACGGCTTGAAGGCGATACTCTGGCTCGACAAACAAGCGCCCAGCGCGCAACAACATTCGATGTTGCTCGCCTTTGCCGGGCAAGGGGGATTGGTGATTGCTTCCGCCTACTGGGGCCCTCCGGAGGTGAAGCCAACCAAAAAAGACCCCCTCGCTTCTGTATAAGATGTATAATGTCAGCCAGGGTCAAATCGCAGTGGCAGAAGAAGGTTTTCAGGATCCTTATCAGGTGGCGGTGGATACTCATCTGCTGGTGAGTCGCCGGAACGATCTCGTGCGCCTTTACAACCCGGCGTCGACGAACTGCCATTCCAGTATTGATCCCGGGCACAGAAAACGACTCGTTCAAGTGCTGAATTACTCCTCCGAGCCAGCCGATTCCGTCACCCTCTGGATGAATACTCGGGCCCGGTCGGCAAGGCTCTGGAGGCCTGGCACAAAGGATGCTCTCACCGTCCAAGGCGTCGCTGCGGCGCCGGGGACAGATTTCGGACTTCCCCCCATCTCCGTCTATTGCGCACTCGAGTTTGAGGGTTCAAACCTATGATGACCACCGCTTGTTCCCGAAGGAAGTTCATTGCCGCGATGGGTGCAACGGCCGGCGCCTGGCTGGCTCGTCCCACAATGTTCCTGGCTCGTGCTGCTCCGGCAAGCCGGGTAGCGGTGGGGACGTGTCACGAGTATGGCCCGGAAGTGGTGGGCGCGCTTGGCAACATGTTCGACCAGTTAGGGGGACTGCAGGGACTGGTTCGAGGAAAAACCGTCGCTATAAAGCTCAACCTGACCGGAGTCGCCACCGACCGGTTGGGGTACACGCCGCCGGGAATCACCCACTGGGTTCATCCTCAGGTCATCGGGGCAACGGTTCATCTGCTTGCCAAGGCGGGAGCGCATCGCATTCGCCTGCTTGAGAGCCCCATGGTAACCACCGAGCCGCTGGAAGAATTCATGCTCCAGGCCAACTGGGAACCGCGAGACTTCCTGAGCGCGGCGCCGCGGGTGGAATTTGAGAACACCAACTACCTGGGAAGGGGCAAGGAGTATTCGCGCTTCTGGGTTCCGGGTGGCGGCTTGATGTTCAAGGGCTACGATCTTAACCACTCCTATGAAGACTGCGACGTCTTCGTATCGCTGGCCAAACTGAAAGAGCACACTACCGTCGGCATCACCCTTTCGATGAAGAACTGCTTCGGCATCACTCCCTGCACGATTTACGGGGATGGCGCTCCCGAGGATGAGCCGAGCCTTTTTCCACGCGGCGGCCGTGGGCCTTTCCATGAGATGAATCGGTTGCCTGCGAAGAGCGCGCCCCCGCCGGTTGATCCCGATGCCCCGAAAGATCCCGGCTACAGCGTGCCTCGAGTGGTGGCGGACCTGGTGGCAGCACGGCCCATCCATCTGGCAATCATCGATGGAATCCACTCCATGAGCGGTGGCGAAGGTCCCTGGAGCGAGGGACGACGCCACGTCCAACCCCGCCTGCTGATCGCGGGAACGAACTGTGTGGCCACAGATGCGGTAGGCATGGCGCTCATGGGATTCGACCCCATGGCGGACCGCGGTACTCCTCCGTTTGAAACTTCCGATAGCACGTTGCGGCTGGCGGAACAACTGGGCGTGGGTACTCGCGACCTTAACCAGATCGAGGTGTTGGGCACTCCGATTGCTAAAGCGCGTTTCAACTTTCGCAGCGTTTGATACCACGAAGAATCTCGGAAATAGTGCCGAGTGTTGTATACTCACTCCGACCGAGGAACCCCCAAAGCGGGCCCCTGGTGGAAGGTCCAAATCCCGAAAGGATCGCCACAGCCATGAAATGCACCTTAATGCTCTGCCCCTTGCTTTCCCTCGTGGCGTCGATGGTTCTCGGATGGGCTCAGTCGCCTCAGCCCCCGGCGCCGCTGATCTCGCCAGAGGTACACTCTGACAATCGTGTTACGTTCCGCTTCCGCGCTCCCAATGCTAAGGAGGTCTTGCTTGCCCGCGAGGGTACAGAGCCTGTGCCCATGCAGAAAGACGAGCAAGGTGTTTGGAGTGTCACTACCGATGCGCTGGAGCCGGATCTCTACGGTTACTCGTTTGAGGCCGACGGGGTCCGCTTGCTCGACCCCTCGAACCACCTGATGAAGCCCAACCTGCTTAACACCCAGAGTCTCGTGCACGTGCCCGGACCGGCCTCCCTGCTGTGGGAGATCAATGACGTTCCACACGGCGCCATCCACCACCATTTCTACAGGTCGGGGATCGTGGGCGATGATCGGGACTTTTACGTTTATACTCCCCCCGCCTACAATCCCAAAGCCAAGAAACCTTACCCCACGCTCTACCTTTTGCACGGTTTCAGCGATGACGCGAGCGCCTGGACCGCCGTCGGGCGCGCGCACGTAATCCTCGACAACCTGATTTCGCGGGGGAAGGCCAAGCCCATGATCGTCGTCATGCCCCTCGGCTACGGCGCGCCGGAGATCGTCTCCCAGGGCTTCACAGCGTTTCGCGACGCCAGCCTTCGCCAACGCAACTTCCAGAAGTTTCGTGACGCCCTGGTCAACGAAGTCATTCCCCAGGTCGAGGCGGCTTATCGGGTCTCAAAGGACCGCAAGTCCCGAGCTGTCGCGGGGCTATCAATGGGCGGCGCGGAGTCCCTCTTAACCGGATTGAACACCCTGGACCACTTCGCCTGGATCGGCGCTTTCAGCTCGGGTGGACTTGCCGAGGACTTCAAGGCGGACTTCCCGGCGCTCGACTCCAAAGCTAACACGCAACTGCGACTGCTTTGGATCGCTTGCGGTACGGACGACCATCTCATCGACATAAACCGCAAGTTCCGTGACTGGCTCAAGTCGAAGGCAATCCAGCACACCGATATTGAGACGCCGGGCGCCCACACCTGGATGGTCTGGCGACGCAACCTTGCCAACTTCGCCTCCCTCTTGTTCCAGAAGAATGCGCCTTGAGTGCATTGTACGAGCAGGCTCGCCGCTTCTATTCAGACAAGATGGGTCCGTCCTGATTCACCGGATGATTGTAGGGTACTTCGCCTATACGGCCAGCGTTCCTGGCTGTTTCAGCAACGGCAAAACCATCAGTAGGATCAAACCTCGATTCGCCGGTCTTTTCTGAGCGGGTTTCGAGCGATCGCCAAACTACGGTCGCGAAGCTTTTCCAGAAGCTTGAGCTTTTCGGAAAAGGAAAGCGCTCGGAGCCGCTGGCGCATGGCGCGTTTGCTTTCCAAAACTTTGCGCATCCAATCGCTCATGGATTGCCTCGCCCCGATGGATCGGGGCCTCGAAGGAATTTAACTCCAAATTGCTCCCATTTCTCAAGCAGTCCATGCCTGGTTCGGCGTCAGTGTGAGCAAAGGGCTTCCTTGGGGGTTCTCCAGGGACACAAAAACATCAATATCAAGAGTCGCTGAGGGCTCGAGATAGAAGGTCGCTCCCACCGCGCCACCGATGGCGTATTTGCCGATAATTCTCTCCGCTTGCATCCGATTGATGACTTCAAGTGTGGCTTTCATCGCCAACCCTGACGGGTGAGAATTGTATTCAATGTGTATAATCCCAAACTGTGGCAAGCCCAGGCAAGCTCACAGGCATGACGCGACGAAAATTAACCAGGCGAACAGACGTGGGTGCTTTGCCCGCGAAAGATCTAGCCGTATTGCTGGCGGACGTGCGGGAACTGATTGTGCAATCCCGTGAAGGCGTGGCTCGCGCGGTGGACGCGGGGCTTGCCACGCTTTACTGGCACCTGGGGCAACGCATCCGGCAAGACATCCTGAAGGAAAAACGGGCCGAGTATGGGGAACGGATTGTGTCCGCACTGCGGACACAATTGGAGCACGTAGCGCAGGGCCCGCTCTCCGGCCCTGCGGCTCTTCCAGCGGGGCGGGTTTTTGCCGCGCCGCCAACAGGGCAAATTGCTTTAGGCTTAGCCCCACACCGAATGCGGTTTGCAAGAACATCCAGGCCGTGCCGCCTAGTGCGCGTCGCGGTGGAAGAGCCGCAAGGCCGGAGAGCGGGCCTTGCGCTACATTTCTCCAAGGCGCCGGACCGCGAGATTGTCGTATCACTGCTACGACAATTGGGCTGGACCCACTTCCTACGGCTTATCCCGATTAACGATCCGTTGAAGCGCGATTCCTTGACCTACTCTTCTATCATCGAAGACTCCGTCGCCTGATCGCCATTGACTTGAAGATCGGCCAGTTCGAGGCCGCGGACAAAGGCCAGATGGAACTCTATCTGGGCTGGCTCAAGCGGCACGCCGGTGAGCCAGACGAGGCTGAACCGCTGGGCATGATCCTGTGCGCGGGCAAGAGCACGGAACACATCGCCTTGCTGGAACTCCAGAAGAGCGGTATCCACGTGGCCAGCTACTGGACGGACTTGTTGCCGAAGAGGGAACTGGAACGCAAGCTCCACGAAGCGGTGAGGCTGGCGCGGGCGCGGCTGGGGGTGGCAGAGGACTGAGCATGCCCGAACGAAAACAATCCCCCGTGCTGACCTGAAGATCTGCGCTACTGTAGACCTGAACGCTGTTCGGCCCCAGGGCGAGCGCCGTCGTTGCCGCCACAATTGACCAGGGGTTTGGCATCAAGGGAAAAGCCCACGGACACGAAGGCACTGTCTGTGGCTTTTCGCTAGCGAGACTGTGTGTATGATGAAAATGAAAAAAGGTTCTTCCGCAAGAAGTAACGACCACCGCATCCGCAAGAAACTCATCTATGTGAAATCTGCGGCGGAGATCCCGGATTTCAAGTCGGAGGATGAGATTGCCGCGTGGTACGAGACCCACAGCACGGTCTTGATCCAGGACCAGCTTGAAACGCTGCCCGCCAGAGTGGGCGGCAAACTTCGAGCTCGCCTCGCCGCCCGTCGCGGCAACGGGAACACTCTACCCCGAGGCCAGCATCGCACCCGCTCTGCCCAGTCCACCTGATTCCCCGGAAATCATGCATGTGTGCGCCACCCTGCGTGCTGGCATGTGCTGGCTACCGAGTGTCCTCCACGCTTCCCGGCCACCACCAGGCGACCTTCGAAGCCGCCGGGCTTGTACTCGGTCCTGCGGGCCGGCCGTTTACGGATTATTTCGAGACCTGCCGTCGCCAAAGAAACGTCATCGACTACGACTATGCGGAAGTGGCCACCGAATCAAAATGGAGGCGTAAAGCCACCTCTACATCAAATTGACCCTGCCCGGCGCGAGAGGCGTATCGCGATGCGGTGTATAATCCCAAGATGACCGACTGGTGCGCGTCGAGGAATTGCCCGTGGCGGTTCCCGGATGACCGGCGTATTGGATGCGCAGGAAGATGCAGATGATTGACGAGAAGAAGATTGCCGACTTAGGGGAAAGGATTGCCCGCGAGTTCCAGCCGGACCGGATCATCCTCTTTGGTTCCTACGCTTACGGGAAGCCGCGGCTGGACTCCGACGTTGACCTTCTGGTGGTGCTGGATTTTGACGGCAAGGGCTTTCGGAAATCCCTGGAAATCCTGAACCGCGTTGACCCTGATTTCTCCGTTGATCTTGTGGCGCGCCGTCCGCAGGATACCGTCCGGCGCTACGAGGAGGGCGACCCGCTGATCCGAGAGGCCCTGGATCATGGGAAGGTGCTTTATGAACGGCACCGCTAAGGAGTGGACGGCCAGGGCCGAAGCCGACTTCTCAACCGCAGCCCGCGAACTCAAGACGCCCGAGTCCCCCAATCCGATGCGGTTTGTTTTCACGCCCAGCAATGCGTTGAGAAATTGATGAAGGCGCTGCTGATCCACCTTGGCATCGTCCCCCCAAGAACCCACGATTTGACGGAACTGGACCGTTTGCTGGGCCCGGTCTGCGCCCAGTGGTCCTGGCTCGTGCAGGAACTGCGCTTCTTGACCCGCGCTTCGGTTGACTTCCGCTATCCGGGAGAGTCAGCGGACCGGGAAGAGGCGATAGAGTCTCTCGATATCGCCACCCGACTGCGCGAGAGGTTACGCGTATTACTGGGGCTTCCCGCCTGAGAATCATGTTAGCGCCCACTGCAAGGTGTCCCGACCTAGTCGGCAGTTTTGTTGTTTTCCCATCATGCTGACCCTTCGCGTCGCCAAGGGCAGGCTCTGAAAGTCAGCGCTACACTTGCCTCTTGAGGATGGGGTCGAGCTTGCTCGAGTCCAAAACTCCGGCTTCAACGAATTGCTGGATGCAGGCGAAATCCTTGGCGCGAGCGGTTCGCAGGGCTATGCCGGCCAGATGCTCGGCGGTGACCACCTAGGTGCGGACGCCTTCCACTTCGGTCTCGACGGCCTGCTGGAGCGCTTCCTCGTCCAGAGCGTCGCTGGGAGGGAGAAACTGCACCGGCCATCCTTCAATAACCAGGTACTCCTTCTCGGCTTTGTAGCCGCGCGAAGTGAGGTTCTCCAGCGGCAGCAGATCGGAGAGGCGGTAAAGGCCTCGCCCGAGGCTCGCGAGGCTCCCAGAGTCGCGCATCCCGTAGAGCATTTCCAGGTGAATACCGAAGCGTAGTGCATCTTTCGTTCTGATCACACCTCCATGTTGCCGGAAGATGCTCCGGGCGCGCGAGGGGCGGTCTCGGCTTGGTCGTCGTGAGGACACGCCCGATAGTATTACCGGCAATTGAGAATATCTGGAGGTAAATTCATCGGAGGCACGGTGGCCGCCACGAAGGGTTGACAGTTGGCGTAGGGCCGAACGGCGCTCGGCCCCGGGGCGAGCGCCGTCGAAGCAGCCACAATTGACCGGAGGTTTGGCATCAAGGGAAAGGCCACGGACAGAAAGGCACTGTCCGTGGCCCGCTGCCGGGAAGCGCGTCGCCTCAATATTGCACCTTGAGAAGTATTCTGTGCCGGGGGACGAAAACACGATTGCGTTCTTTCGTGCTTTTGTTATATCCTGCAAGATCGGGCGTGAATCACCGGGACATGATCGCCGGCAGCGCCGGTTTTGATCTGGTTACAAAGCGAGGAAAGGCAGCCTGACACGCATGGCAAGGGCCTCTGTACCGACTAATACCCCCGAGGATGCACCGAGACCGACGCGGAAAGCTGACAAGCCGGACGCGGCCAGGGCGATGCCGCTCAACTTCAAGGTGTCGGCGGACTTCCGGCGCGAGTTCAAGACCTACGCTGCCCAGCACAACAAGAAACTAAATCAACTGCTCTACGAAGCGTTCGCCGCACTTAAAACGAACCATGCTGATTAGCACGAAAACACAAGACCGTATTTTACGGCATTCGGGGGAGCGTCCATCGGTAGTCGGGCGTATTCGCTTTTTGTTCGCCATTTAGCTATAATGCTAAAGATGTGCCAATTCAGGCCCGTCGAGTCTTGGTGGGTGTATTAAACGGACAACATCCGAGTTTTCTGTGAACGAGTAAGGGCGCATGGTCACAACGAATAGCAACTTGGATTCTCCGGCCGACTTACTCACGGCCGCTTACAAGCAGTTGGCGTTTGACCAAGGCGCACTGTTATTTGCAATGCGTGAGCCCCAGTCTGGGACATTGGAAGACTGGGTTGATAGGGGCGATTGGCAATCATTGGCGGCGCAAGTCGGCGCTGAGAGCATCTTCTTCGTTGATCGCGATCCTGTGGTCGTGTTCGCCAAGACCGAAGACAGTTCACCGGAAGTTCTAAGGACACTTTACGAACGTATCTGGTGCATGTCCCGCCCTCAATTATTATTCCTTGCCAGCCCAGGCCAGCTCACGGTATTTGATCTCACCAAGCCCCCACCGAGACCAGACGAGGCTCTTGACGATCGTGATCGTTGGATCGCGACCGCAAGATCTATCGCTGAGGTGCAGTCAAAGCTAAGTGCCTATCACCGGGAGCGCATAGAGACCGGCGTGGTTTTCGGGGAAAATCGGTTTCGCAATTCGGTGAATCGCTCGGACCGTGCACTTATCCGTGACCTTAAGACGGTCCGGCAACAATTGGCGACGATTGCCCTTCCAGGGGGGGTAAAACACCCGGAACTCCGGCATCTCCACTCATTGATTGGACGTGCCATTTTTATTCGCTATCTCGAAGACCGCGAGATTCTTCTCCCGGCATACTTCGAAAGGATCGCGGCGGGCCGAAATGATTGGACAAAACTTCTCGCTCAACCTCCTGCCGCTCCTGCGTTGGAACCGAGATTGGCAGAATTGCTTTTTCCTCGTGTCCTACAGAACAAGGACTTCACCTACGCGCTGTTTGATCAGTTGGCTCACGATTTCAACGGTGATACCTTTCCGATTGATCAAGAAGAGCGCGACTGCATTCAGCAAGCACACCTCGACAAATTGAGGGGCCTGTTGCTCGGTAGTACGTCTGCTCAGCAGGAGTTGTTTTTCTTTGCCTACCGGTTTGATGTTATCCCGATCGAGCTGATCAGCACGATATACGAAGAGTTTTATAACGAGCGAACAGGCAAAGACCGTAATCAAGGCTCACATTACACACCACCAGCCTTAGTCGAATTTGTCCTTGCGCACACGCTTACTCCGGAAGTTCTTGCGAAAAGACCTCGCGTATTTGATCCAGCATGTGGCTCAGGAATCTTCCTTGTGGAATCTTTTCGGCGCATGGTGCGGCACCTTCGCGGGGAACAAAACGGAAAGCGACTTAGTCGTCCTCAGCTTCGTAAGATCCTCCGCGAACAAATCGCCGGCATTGACATCAACGAAGAAGCTGTTCGTGTTGCAGCATTCAGCCTATATCTTGCATTCCTCCACTATCAAGAGCCACGCGAAATCAACGACGAACGGAGACTGCCATATCTTAAGTGGGCGCCTGAAGAGGAGCGCAAGCGGCGCGAACTGGAAAAGCCCGGAGCACAGTTTTTTGATGTGTTGCTCCACGCAAATTCCTTTGTGATAATCAGCGGCAAGTGTCCAACCGAGGTTACAAAACGCTTTGGCCCGGCCAGCGCCACAGTCGTCGTCGGTAATCCGCCGTGGGGCTATCCCAAAAAAGAGGATCTCGATGGCCAAGAGGCCATGGCGGAAATAGTGAAGTGGTGCGACGCCAAGAAGGGTCGCCCAATAGGCGATAAGGAACGGTCACAGGCATTCATTCACCTGACCCAAGCACTGTTGCAAGAAGGCGGTAAAGCTGGATTACTAGTGTCTTCCGGTGTGCTCTTCAAACATCATGAGAACAGCCGCAATTTCCGGCGTGAATGGCTTGCATCCGCGCGGTTGGAACACGTGGTCAATTTCGCCCACGTTCGCCAAGTCTTCTTCTCAGGCTTGCAGCGCGAGGCTAAGGGCATCTCCCCATTTATCTCTGTCGTATTCGAAAAGAGGCCGGCTGAGGAGCCAACGGATAGTCGCTTCCAGTATTGGTCAGCAAAGCGGACAGCAATGGTGGAGAACACACAGTCCGTCGTGCTGAACCGTGGTGACATGCATTGGCTTTCGCAACGCGACTGTGTGGCGAACGAAAAATTGTGGAAGATTTACTGGTGGGGCGGCCATCGGGACGAAGGGTTAATTGGAAGAATCGAGGAATTTCAACGCCTGTCGGACCTGCCGAAGCACATTCCAGGCGCGACACTTCAATCAGGGAGAGGTTTTGAAGTGACATCTACTGGGAGTCCCAGCGGCTGGTTAAAAGACTACCTTGAATTGCCGGCCAAGCTGTTGACTAAATACGGCCGACAATCGCTCAGCGACTTGCGCGCAGTTCCCGACCAAGTGTATCGAAAGGGGCTGGAGGCTATTTACAGCGGACACCGACTGCTTGTTGCACGCGGTATTAAGGGAGATGGTCTCATAACTGCGCGCTTCGAGACAACGAACTATTGTTTTCGGAACTCGATTCATGGAGTTCGTTTTGAGGGTATCGAAAAGTGGCAGGAAGCTGTTGTAATAGCGGTTTTCTGGTCTTCACTTGCGCGCTATTACTACTTCACCACGACCGGTTCCTGGGGGCTGTGGCATGACGAGATTCACTTGAAAAACATTGAGGACATGCCAATTTGTTTTCCCAAGGACAGAAGCCTCCGTGACCGCATTGTGCGGATTGTCGAAGAACTTCAAGGCCTTGACTTAAGACCAGGAGGATTGGAACTCGCGGGCGTAGAAGCACAACGGCGACTGCCAGATCTGGAGCGTCAGATCGACGACGCCGTCTTTGACCTTTACGAACTGAATGCCGCCGAGCGGGACCTGGTGCATGAAATGTGCACCGTTGGGTTAGATCTGTTCTACCGAAACCAAAAGAGCAGCGCACTGCGTGAGGTGGTTCGCCCGAAGCGCAGTAGTGGCACGCTGGCTGGTTTGTCCCAGGCCAAAGACGGACTATCTGCATATCTCCGCATTTTCCTCGAAGCCTGGAACAAAGAGCTAGCGCCAGATGGAGAATTTGTCTGGCAGGTACTATCTCCTCCATCCCGTGCGCCACTGCTGGCAGTGTCTTTCACGACACATTACAAGAAAGACCCCCTTCCGAATGTGGCAGGAGACGAGGTGGCGGCATGGCATGAGGTTTTAGCTAGATTGGAACAACCCTCACGAGTTCATGTGAATAGCTCTCGAATCTTCATCGACACTTTTTTCCGTCATGTGACTGATCGCGAGGTTCTTTTCATCAAACGCAACGAACAGCGCTTCTGGACACGTACCGCCGCCCGCGAGGATGCCGAGTCCGCGCTGACCTACCTGATGAATCTAGAGGATGTTACTTGGGGCGGCGAACGATGACACAGTCTGGCCCACGGCTCCAGTCACGTAATTTGTGGGCAACCCGTGTGGCTAAGTGCCTTTCCACCATCGAGCGGGCGCTATGGCTCCTCCGTCAAATTCACGATCTCCCCGAGGCGGAAGTTGACCTAAACCGTCACTTATATTTTTGTTTGCTTGCGGCGAGTCGTGAGTTGTACCCAAACGATGAAATCGCACCAATACCTGAGTGCAATAATCAGCCCGATCCCGACGACGAGGCGCGAGCAAAGCGCGAACAAAAGCGACCTGATTTTCAATGGATTTATCTGGATCGCTATGAATCAGATCCCCAGCGCAGCAGCAAGCAGTTCGTTGTCGAATGCAAGCGGTTGGGCAAATCACGTAGTGTTAAGTGGATTCTCAACTTGAACTACACCAATAATGGCATTGCACGGTTCCGGGAACCTGAACATGCCTATGCGAAACGGTTTCCGACTGGCGCAATGGTTGGCTACTGGCAGAGCATGCGTGCAAATGAGGTTCTAAGCGAAGTCAACGAAGGGTGCCGCAACAAATCTTTGCCAGACCTGATTCTCGTAGGAGCTTGGAATCCCGGCGGAACAAGTCGTCTTGAGCATAGCTTCGAACGACCTTTTGAGATATCGCCTTTCATACTATATCACTTCTGGATTGATTTAAGGTCCCAGGGGACCGCTGGGTAGAGGCGTGGCACGGTTACTGCCGCTTTTTCACTATCTTGGCGACGATGATTAAATTGAAAACATTCGTTGCGGAGTCGGTCTTTCCTGAAGACTTCTACGAGCGTCGATGGGAGGGCTATGTGGTGGAAGAAATTGTTCGGCTGCTTGGCGGTAAGACATCCTATAGGATCGTTATGAATGCGCGTCTGCTTCGTAGAGCAATCAGGACCGCATCGGAAAACGCGTACGACATCTTTCACCTGTCGTGCCATGGCGACGAAAGAGGAATCCAACTGACCGATGCGGAAGACATCTCCTGGGAGGACCTGGCCGGTTGTTTCCAAAAGGCGGACCATATGCCAGCCGCGCTCGTTCTTTCCTGTTGCGTTGGTAGTGACGGTGGCATAGCTCGCGCCTTTAAGGAGTGCAACCGGAGGCCTGAAGTGATCTTCGGTGCCGAGGCAAAGGGAAAACATGCCCTCACTTTTCCTGGGGCCTGCATGAGCTGGCCAATCCTTTACATCAAACTGGTGAAACGTGGCATGACTCGCCAAGCCTTCATAGATGCCATAGACAAAATGAACGGAATCGCGCCGCATCGGTTTGTCTATCGCCGTTGGGACGGAGATAGGTATTTGCGCTATCCAAGAGCTGCGTAGCCGTCGTTAGCAGGGCAAACCAATTTAATCCGGGCAAGGGAAATTGCAGAAGAGCGGGTTCAACGGCGGGTAGCCACGGACAGCGCCCTTCTGTCCGTAAGCATTTATCAAGGCCGGGCGGCTTGAGGAACGGTGCCCAGCAGCAATCTGCGCACTTCCGAAGCCAGCCCTATAGCTTCCTGCGTAGTTTGGCGGTCGGGCCAGAACTCAAAGTCGTAGCGTACCTCGACCGCATAAGAACTAAGTATCGAATTCATCGGGCATAGAGTGTTTTCCCCTCGCGCAGGGCAGTGGTGACGAAGGCGTTAGGGACTCCCGACCAAGCTTCGACCTCCTGCGGGGTCCACACGACCACGTCCTTGGCCGGAAAGACGCCCACCAGCGCGCGCAAGTAACGCGACGCCCGCTTATAGCGTGGCAAGCTCGAATCCTCAACGATCAAGACGTCCAGATCACTCCCGGGCCTCGTCTCTCCGCAGGCTTGCGATCCGAACAGAACGATCCTCAACGGCGAGCCCGCCGCCAGGATGCGGCGCACGACCTCTTCCAGAGTCTCAGCGGTGATAGCGGGGTTGTCCAGCGGTATGCTCATCTATAAATCCTGAAGCGTCAATACCGCTCAGAATAGCATACCCGTCGCGCTCCGACCAACAGTAACGGAGATACGCGCGCGGGACTCGGGTTTGGGGACTCGGGACGGGCAGAAGGCTGAGCGGCAAGCGAGCATAGCGGGGAGCTGATTCGCAGGTCCGAGGTTTGTTAATGAATTAAGGAAGAGCCGCCCCGATGAAACGGGGCGCTACCCCGGGCGGGACGGCGCTGAGGCAAGGTAGACGGCAGACAGTAGGCGGTAGACTGGCAGAAGGCGGCGAGCGGGGGCGGCTACGAAAGACAAAGCGATCATCGGTTTAACGGGTGGATGGCGGAGTCAGTAGGCAGTACACAGTAGACGGGCCACGCCTCGTGGCGCAGCCAGCTCGCTAACTTAAATCGAGAGCCATCTTGAGCGCGTAGTTGAGCTCTGCAACCTTCGATCTCGAGAGCGAGCCCACATAATTGGTGAGGTCTGACTTTCGTATGCTCACGAGATTGTCGCCCATGATCCAGCTCGCTGGTACTCCAGGACTTCCGCAGCCTCCGAGTTCAGTCGATCCGCAGCAGCGTTGATTCGTTCCAAGTCGCGCGCCTGCATCTTCCTTCGGGCTCGTTCTCGGAAGTAGTTGCGGAGCACTTGCTCGATAAGAGCTGAGCGCGAGAGCTTGGAACCGGCCAGATCGTCAACCTTCGCGAGTATGTCCGGTGAGAGTGTTATGGAACTCTTCTCCTTCATACCACCATACTACAATTCCGGGAGTACTCAGACGAGCGGAAAAATCAGAAGCCGGTGAAGCGGTGGGTGGTAGCGGGGCCTTCGAGGATCAGGACCGCTCCCTCATCACGGTTGTGCAACACCAGCTTGCGCGGCTCCCCCTTGGAGATTACTCTACCTGTTCCGTTCCTGAAGCCTAGCGCCTTCCTGGTGCAGGGCGTCACCACGTTCCCAACGGTTAAGGCGCTCCACCCGCTTGGCACTCTCCAATCGCAAGCCCTCGACAAAGTTTTCGGCGGCCTGCTGCATTGGTTAGGGCACGTGCGGGAACAAGCGTAGCGCAGGGCCCGCACTCCGGCCCTGCGGCTCTTCCAGCGGCGCGGGCTCTTGCCGCGCCGCAGTAGCGCTGACCTTTAGGTCAGCACGAGATGACACCGCATACACGCCGACCCCGCAGGGCGGGGTCGGCGCTGCAATTGCCCGACCGCGTCTCGAACCAAGCCACCTCTGAACTTCCGCCGGTCCGCCCCGCCCAATGCGCCTCGCGGTGGAAAAGCCGCAAGGCCGGAGAGCGGGCCTTGCGCTACATTTTCTTCCGGCAGGGGTTCGGCGAGAAAAACCTGCGCCGGATGATTCAGTTCGCCAAGGCGCAAGGTAGAAAAGAACTCTGTGCCAAAATGCCACACATTTAGCCCGGGCGCGGGCACTTTGTCCCTTGGAGTCCCTGTAAGAGCTTGATTTCATTGGGCGAAAATAAATATTCACAGACGTCCCAACATTACCCACTGTCCCATTTTCATCTGATAGCCTAGTAGATTTGGCTTCCGGACGAACCGCTGGCGGGGCCGGCAGAAACCGAGAACCGGGCTGTGGCGCCGCTTCAGGAGCGGCGTTCAGGAAGCTCGCCCGTCACCGACGGGCGTCTCTGAAAAAAGGAGAATACACATGGCTAGCAAAACTGAAAACCTGACGGCGGCGCAACTTGAAGCGCGGAAAGAGAATGCCCGGAAATCCACCGGCCCGCGCACGGTGGAGGGCAAGAGGCGCTCGAGCCAGAACGGGCGCAAGCACGGCCTCTACTCGAACGCCAACTTCTTCTGGGACGCCGCCATTGCGCTGGGTGAAGACCCGCGGGACTTCGAGCGTTTGTTGAAGGGCCTGGTCCTGGCGCGCCGCCCCGTCGACACTCTCGAGATGGTGCTGGTGGAGGACATCGCGCTGCTAGTCTGGAAGAAAGCCCGCCTGGACGGGGCGGAAGCCGCCGTGCAGGTGTGTAACCTGCAAAAGCACGATCTGGAGCGGCGCAAGCAGTTCATCCAGGTGGGGCGAGCGATCAGTGGCGACCCAGAGTCCGAGGTGCGCGAAAAGGGCCTGCGCAGAACCCTCGATGCCCCGGGCAAATTCGAGCAAGTCCTTTCCACTTTGGAACTCCTGGTCGAGATGCTGGAGAAGAACGATTTCTCCTCCAACATGCAGGAATCCCTGCGCGCCGTATACGGCACGGATCCAACCCTGCGGGGCGCCGCACTCCACACCTACTACTCCAAATTGTCGAAGATGAAACCGGGGGGCCAGGAGTTCGAGGATATCAAGAGCTTGATGACGGCGGGACTGGCGGAAGAAATCGCGGACGCGGGACGCGAGTACGAGCTCTTTCTGAACGAGCACGTGGAAAACACGCGCGCGGCACGAATGGCCGCGACGGCGCCCTCACATGCTCAGTGGGCAGCGATCATCCGCCAGCAGAATGCCCTGCACCGGCAATTAGAACATAAGATTCGTTTGCTGGAAGAGATCCAGGAGAAGCGAAAGAGAGAAGAAGAGCGCTTTCTCGACAACTACGAAGCCTCCTTACGGCGGAATCCTTCGGACGCACCGGGCGGGGGTCGGCAGAGCTCAAATCGAAAAAAGATACTAAATAGAGGGAACGAACCTAAGACTCTATTGAAAACAACGGAGTTAGCTGATACTGCCCCCTCAAAACAAACTCCTTTTTCCCCAGGAAAATCAGCGATCAAAGCGAAAAAAAGGGGCGTTTCAATGCAAGAAACAGCAGGCACAGGCAATTCACCCGCTGCCGGCGGCCAGTCCCCGGAACGGTCCGATGGCACGGACCTGATTTGTAGGGCGGCAGTTCGTTCGAGGGGGAATAGCCGGAGAGCCAAAGAACAGATCTGCGCCACGCGCTCGCGCCGGAACGGGCTCGGATGTGTTATCGTTAGCAGGTTGGTGAAGAAGCCAGGAGTCGGGATTCAGGAGCCAAGAGCCAGGAGCCAGGATTCAGGATTCAGGATTCAGGATTCGGGATTCAGGGCTCAGGAGCCAAGAGCGGCAGACATGGGAAACGGGAGGGCTGGAAAGCGAGTGCTGGAGAACGGCTCTTCCCTTGGCATGTCGTTCGCAGAGAAGTCAGAAGCCAGGAGTCTGGAGTCAGGAGAAGAGTAAGGAGCAGAGTTATGAATGGTGAATTGGGGATGCAGAACTTGCTTTGCGCGTCGCGCCCAGGGCCTCTGACCGCTGCACTTCTTCAATTCACAATTCAGAATTCACAATTCAGAATTGCCCCAGCCGCCAGCCCCATTTTTTCAAACGCTGGAAGTTGAAGGCTGAAGAAATAGGCGACTGCTGAAGGTTGGCAACGGACAACGGACAACTGACGACTGACTACTGACGACTTTGCACAGTCAAACACCGATGTCGCATCGGGAGAGTGGCGAAAAGCTCGAGGTGGTTTACGGCATTCATGCTGTCATGGAGGCCGTGCGCACTCGCCCGGTTGACCACGTGCTGGTCACGCAAGGCCAGCACAACCCACGCCTGCAGGAGATCATTGATGCCTGCCGGGCTCACGGCATTGGCCTGCGCTTTGCTCCCCGGCCGGCGGTGGAGCGCGCGGCGGGTAACACGCAACATCAAAACGTTGTGGCGGTGTGCACGCCTCGAACCTATGACGACATCCAAACTCTTCTGGCACATTGCGCGCGGCCCCTGCTCGTTGTTCTTGACGGAGTGGAAGACCCTGCCAACCTGGGGGCCATTGTGCGCACGGCGGTGGCAGCCGGTTGTGACGGGATTGTGATTCCGCAGCGCCGCGCCGCAGGAATATCGCCCGCCGTGGCGCGAGCTTCGGCCGGGGCGCTCGAGCACGTGAAGATTGCGCGGGTCACCAACCTGGTACGCACGCTGGAGGAGATGAAAGAGCGCCGGGTATGGGTTTACGGATTTGAGGCCCAAGCCGGGAAGTCTTACCTTGATCTGGACTATGCGCAGGGCTGCGCGCTGGTGTTGGGCGGAGAGGGGGCAGGCTTGCACCGCCTGGTGCGGGAAGCGTGCGATGAACTGGCGCATATCCCCCTGCGCGGCCCCGTGCCTTCGCTCAATGTTTCCGTGGCAGCCGCCGTGGTACTCTATGAGGCCCTGCGACAACGCGCGTGAGAGCCGAAACTCGAAAATCGAAACTCGAAAATCGAAAATCGCAGTGAGTTTCGAATTTCGGTTTTCGACGGCCGGCAACGCCAAGGCGCATGCGCACATCCTATGAAAAAGCGGGGCTACGCGAGGAGGAGCAAATGCCTGTGAATTCTACTTCTAATTTTCTAAAGTCCGCCTTAACCCTGGTTCTCGCGGGGGGCTTTTGTGGCCTCAGCCTGTTTCCCTCTGCCCGCGCCCAGGAAGGAGTAGCCGGCGATAACCCGGTGGTCTCGAAGCCCAAGCAAGAGCCGCCTGCTGACACCAAATCGTCCAAGAACGAGTCGCAGATTCGGGTCACGTCGAACTTGGTGACAGCGCCGGTGACGGTGATTAATTCCAAAGGTGACTTTGTTTTCGACCTGGAGGAAAAGGACTTCGAGATTCTGGACAACGGCGTGCGCCAGCGCATTGAACAGTTTGGTCTGGAGCAGCACAGGCTGGCGGCGGTCATTGTGGTGGAAGCCAATAGCACCTCGGAGCCGCTGCTCGCCGAGGTCCGCCCCCTCGGTCCGGTTTTCTCCAGCCTGATGCTGGGGCCACAGGGAGAGGCTGCGGTGATCACTTACGGCGATCAGATTCGAGTTGTCCAGGACTTGACCCAAGACAACGATGAACTGGAATCCGCCCTGCGCGGCCTCGAGGCGCATGGCAGCGCGGCTCATCTCACTGACGCCTTGGCGCGCGCCATCTCGCTGCTCGAAAGCCGGCCGAAGGAAAACCGCCGAGTGATCGTAGTTTTTTCGGATGGCCATGACTTGGGGAGCGAAACCCGTAAGGAAGAGGTCGTGCAACGCGCCGTGAACGAGGGGATCACGATCTACGGTCTGGGATTCAGCCCGGGGCGCGCGCTGCTGGCCAGGCAACCGAAGGCTCCCCCACCGAACCCCCTGGACGACAACATTGCACGCCCCTTGCCTCCGGGCACTGCGCCCACTCCCTCGAACGAGGAGAAAACCTATGATGTGCCCACGGTCCCGATCGTTCCACTCATCCTGGCGAGCGGGGAAATGATCCGCTCCACGGTGGCCAAGAGCGCCCTGGAGTTCTATGCCGGGTACACGGGCGGGGTGTGTTATGCGCACTGGTCAACGAAGAAGGTGCAGGATGAGCTCGGCCGCATTGCCGATGAAATCCAGAGCCAGTACGAAATCGCTTACGTGCCTCACGCGCCCAGCAGCGAGAACGGTTTTCACCGCATCCAAGTCCATGTGCACCGCAGCGGGGTCAAGGTGCGGACAAAGGCAGGATATTTCTTAGGCGGGACCAATCCTTAGCGGCCGAAACTCGAAAATCGAAATTCGAAACTCGAAACTCGAAAACCGAAACTGGAAACTCGACTCGAAATTCGAAACTCACTGCGATTTTCGAATTTCGGTTTTCGATTTTCGAGTTTCGATTTTCGAATTTCGATTTTCGGTCCCTTACGAATAATCCTCGTAGGGCATCACCTCGACGCGCTTCCCTGATTTCAGCTCGATCTCGGCAAGATAAGGGCGCATCGAAAGGGGATCGACTCTCAAAACCACCACCTGAGTCACGCCCTGCTTTTTGCAGACAATGGTGAAATATTGATTTTGCTTGCCCGCAATCAGAGTATTGGGGTAGGTCGTCCACTTGAGCTTCAGCTTGCGCACGCGGCGGCTCACATCCGGGCGGAATTGCATCAGCGTGATCGTCGAAAAAGGCATAACCACCGAGCCCCCAGGACACTTGAAAACCAGACTCTCCAGCGTGACTTCCAACTTGCCTGCACAATCTATTTCGATTTTCTCGGTTCCGCCCGCATATTGAAAAACTGCCTCCCTGGTGGGTTCAATTCCAAAAGCCGCGCTCGACGGAACAAGTATCATGAAGACCAGGGGCCAGATCTTCCGGGTTCGTTTTTCCCAATCTAATCTCATTAACCATTTGCTCCACAGGCATCAAGGGCCACGCCGGCGGTTCACCTCCGGCTCACTTCCCAATTCTAACGCGGGATTACCCTCCGGGGGAATATTTCTCTCGCGACCACCTCATGCTGCCCCGGGCCTTCACCGCCCGCTCGGCGAACGCGTGCCTGCCTGGGAGGGGGCGTTGTCGACAGGGACGTCAACCTCAAGGTACCAAGGAACAGAGAGAGCACCCCAGCGCGCCGGCCGGAACGACCACCGCTCGATGCTCTTCCTTGCCCCTTCAAACAGAGAAGGAATGCCTCTTAGGATTTCCGAATCGATCACTTTGCCTTCCGCGTTTACGAGCAAGCGCAAGCGCACCGAAGGATCAGTGGAGGCGGTCTTCTCCGGCCTCGCCAATACTTCTGGAGGTTTGACTTGACGGCGGAAGTCGGATTCCGCCTGCGCGGGAGGAAGATCTATTTTCCTTAGCCGCAGCGTGAAATTAACCTCCACCGCAGTCGCGAAAGAGGTGGAATCACCCTTTGCCACAAACGGGCGGTAACGCCACGATCGAACCGAGTTCAGCACGGCCGCCGCCAGCAGGGGGTTGCCGCTTAGCACGTGCGCCCCCGCCACCGAACCGGCGGCGGAGACCACAAGCTGCACGCGAACTCGGCCCTGAATGTAGTTCACCTTGGCCAGGGCGGGGTACTCCGGAGGGACTTGGTTCAAAAGCAGGCGGGTAGCTCTTTTGGCATCCAGGACCGGGAGTTGCGGCTCTCCCTCTGCACGCTGCGCCCAGGCGTGCGGCAACTCAAGAAGGCAAAGCAGCGCGATGCTCATGCCTTTCAAGTAACGCCAGCCCGATTGGTGTACGCTAGCCATCGGCCTCAAAAATGACCTGAGCGACAACGTAACGGTCAGAGTGTGAAATCGATACGGCGGTGCGTGTAACTCCCATGCGGCGGGCTATTTCCTCCGCCTGACCCCGGAGGATCAACTCCGGCTTGCCGCTCGGCGAGTGAGTTATTTCCACGTCCACCCAGCGTACCCCCTCACGCCAGCCGGTCCCCAAAGCCTTAAATGCCGCCTCCTTGGCCGCGAAGCGGGCGGCAAGCCGCTCCGCCTGGTTCTTGAACTTCCCGCAATACGCGATCTCCGCGGGAGTGCACACGCGCTTGGCAAAACGCTCGCCGTGCTTCTGGAGAGCTTCCTCGACGCGAGAGGTCTCCATTATATCGACGCCAGTCCCAACAATCATGACCAAGAAGCCGGTGGGCGCGCCGGGCTCAGCGCGCTCTCTTAACAGCGCCGGTCCCTTCCTTGTGGTTCGCTGCGCGCTCGTAGGCCCTGACGGTGTAGAAAATGGCCTTGTCGAAAAAATGGTCCAACACGCGATGGAGTTCCTGCTCCTGGTAAAGCTCCACAGCAGAATCGACCAAGCCGGCAGCCCGAATATAATCTCGCATCTCTTAACTCGCAGGTGGCTGCCTTGATGTGGTCAGATTCAGCCTAGCAGAGCGGCGGTTAAAGTTCAACCCGCCCGGCCACCTGGCAGCAGTTTCGGAAAGCCAAGTTGGTGGGCGGGGTGAGGGGTAAGAACTGGGTGCAAACGTGCGGCGTCTGCCGGATTTCTCTCTGCGTTGCTAAGTCCAATCTGCGGTCTCCTGATGACCGCCGCCCCCAAGCCCGCATTCCGGCTGCCGTGCTATTGTGGGCGGTGGTGCTGGGACAGTGGCTGCGCCCCGCACCCCCCGGCAAAGTGCCTATGAAATTGGCGGTCTCCACCAGCGCCCCACTTGGGGCGTGAAAACCGCTCTCCGGTTGGCCCTCGGTCACCTCCCGATTCCTGGATTGCGAAGCCGCCAGCGCCCGAGCCAGTCGGCTTGACTTGCTTGTCCACGGCACCTATAATTCTCAACGAGATACGTCGATGTCTGGGAATCTCATCCTCGTGGCTGACGATGATCGTGTTCTCTCCAGCTTGCTCACAACCTTCTTGAGGGGACAAGGGTTCGAGGTGGAAGGCACTTTCGACGCAATTCAGACCTGGATGGTGGCTCTTCGCACTCGGCCTGCGGCCATTCTTCTGGATATCAAGATGCCCGGAGGCACGGGACTCGACGTGCTGAAAAAGCTGAAGGGTTCGACCAAAACCAACGGCATACCGGTCGTTACCATGAGCGCCATTGACGACCCCACCCTCCCCACAACAGCGAAATCGCTGGGGGCGGAAGAGTTCATGGCGAAGCCCGTGGACTTGGCTCACGTTTACCAAGTGCTTTGCCGACTCTTAGGAAAAACTTCCCCGCCCTCCACTCCCACGGCATAAGAAGGCGTGAAAAAAACGATTGCATTAACCACCGAGACACAGCGCGGCACGGCCGCAACCAAAGACCAGGTTTTCATTGCCGATTGCTGATTGCCGATTGTCGATTGAAGAAGTGGTGTGGCAACTCCTTCCAATCTCGATCAGCAATCGGCAATCGAAAATCGGCAATTCCCGCCATCCTGCGCCAAGCGATGATCGTAGAAAATCTTCGCGCCGCGCCATGAAGTTGGCCGCTTGTGCTACAAACGGAAGTTGCGCCACAATCCTGTAGGGAAAGTGAGGATGCGAGCATGCGTGCAAAACTATTGATCGCAGTTATGGTGGGGCTTGGGTTGGCGGCAGGAGCCGAGACAACGTACCGCGTCTGGCCTTCCCAGCCGCCCTCAGACTGTCCCTTCGAACCTTCGCCCTCAGTTGTGGGCATTGCCTTCACGGGCAGGCACATTCGTTACGCCAATGCGGACACCTGGTATCCGTCGTGGGCCTCCGACGGTAACATGTACTCACCCTGGACCGATGGTAGTGTCGGCGACGTCAAGTCAAGCTCCGGCGGTGAAAAAGCGACGACCGGCCACGCCACCATCGTCGGCGACGATCCGCTGAATCTCAAGATCGTCAATGTGGGCGTCTATCCAGGAAACCCGGCGCCGTACGGAGGGCGCTATCCCTGCGGCAGCCTCGTGTACAACGGGGTGTGGTACTACGGCACGTATTGTCTCCTCGAGACTCCCGGCAAGGGGCTCAACTGGGATGTGCTCGGACCTTTGGTGGGTTTCCGTTACTCGACTGATTTCGGCAAGACCTGGCATGACACGCCGCATACGCCTTCTCAGCCGCTCTTCGGTGAGCCAACGAAACCCGGCGGCAAGGTGAAGATGGGCGCGCCGCATTTCGTGGATTTTGGGAAAAACATGCAATACTCGCCCGACGGCAAAGCCTATCTGGTAGGGCACGGGGCTATCGACCCCGACCCCAAGCCAAGAGATGCTAACCTCAGTTGGATTACCGCCGACCAGATCTACATGGCGCGAGTCACGCCCAGCATTGAGAACATGAACGATGCGGCGAAGTATGAATTCTTCGGCGGCCATGATGCTTCCGGGCGGCCCATCTGGACGCGGGATTTTTCCCGAATCAAACCGCTGGTGGATTGGAACAACAACGCCGGCTGCGTCACCATGACCTACGACGCGCCCCTGAAGAAATTCCTGCTGGTGATTACGGACGGCGGAAACACGATTTCAAGATTCAACACGTACATTCTGGAGTCCGACCACATCACCGGTCCGTGGAAACTGGCGGTCTATATGCGCCATTTCGGGGAGCAAGGGTACTTCGTCAACATCCCCTCGAAGTTCGTCGGCAAGGACGGCCGTTCCGCATGGCTGTGCTACGCCGCCAACTTCACCAACGGCTATCTGCATACGAATTATCGCGACGCTCCGCCCGGCAGCGGATATGGGATGACCTTGCAGGAAATCCGGCTGTTGGGCCCGTCAGACAAGGCGAACCCGGAGCAGCAGTGGGGGGGGTCAGGAGTCCCGCCGCGGCGGACTCCTCTCCAGGACGTCGGCGCGTAAATGCTTGGCTTTGAACGGGTCGATTACGCTGCTCATCGTGACATCCATGCACTCGTCTGCCATGCTGTGATTCTGAGCGAAGCGGAGCGGAGCGAAGAATCTCGCTCTGGACTTCTCTGCGGAGCAACAGCAGGGCGAGATGCTTCGCTGCGCATAGAACGTTCTTGCTTGACAATGGATAGGAGCCAAGAATATCCTCGCAGTTAGTACATATCAACTTACGTCTTTGTTGGTACTGTCATGCGACGCCGCGCAACAGGCCGCTGGCCCTCAGACGTGCGGGAATTCGCGCCTGAAGCCCCCACTGCTCCACCCCCGCTTTCGGCGACGGACAATCGAATTCGGCGCGTAGTCGAGGTGATGGAACAGGAATACAGCTCTCGTTTGACTGCAAGCCGGCTGGCGAAGGTCGTGGGCGTCAGCCGCTCCCGGTTCGAACACCTGTTCAAGGCCGAGACCGGAGCAAGATTCAGGCCCACCCTCCGTGAGATCCGCCTCTCAAAGGCCCAGACGCTTCTCGCGAAACCGATCCTCAGCATCAAAGAGGTCGCGTGCCGGGTTGGCTTCCTAAGCACTCCGGCCTTCTCGCGAGCCTTCGTGAAACGGTACGGCCAACCCCCTTCGCAGTGGCGTCGTCGCCAGACGGAAGTAAGGGGTAGCACGTTTGGATAACAAATAGCACATTTGGTCAATTGATTAGATTTGACAATAAAATTCCCAGGGTTAAGCTAAATCCATCGAGCCTGGGTGGACGCTGGCCGGGATCGAGAAAGGTCGCTAGCATGATCGGCCGCGTCGCCTGGAGCGAATAGGGGTCTCAAAGTTATGCCGATGAGCACCGGAACTGAGCCAGGGGCGGTTGCGCGCCCAACCAGGATCGAAACACTCGCGAACGTTATGACGGTCGTCGTATCGCTCTTGCTCTCGGTGGTTCTGGTCAAGCAATTTCTGCTGCCTCCTCGCGCGCATCGAGCAGCCGGTCCGCAAACGGCAGTGGGCACAAACCTGAAGGGTTCCCTGCCAGGCGTCGATTGGGGAAAGAATGGCCGTACTCTCATTCTCGCCATTTCAACAGGTTGTCACTTCTGCACCGACAGCGCACCCTTCTTCAAGAGGATCGAGAAGGAAAGGCCCAGGGACGTAAAGCTGGTGGCCGTCTTGCCGCAACCTGTCGAAGAGGCGCGGAAGTACCTGGATGGCGAGGGGGTGCACGTGGACGAGGTGCGGCAGGCATCCCCTCAATCGATCGGTGTGGCCGCCACGCCAACGCTCTTGCTGGTGGACGCCCGCGGAAGAGTCTCGGACCTGTGGCGGGGAAAGTTGCAGCCGGGCGATGAAGAGAAAGTCATAGCCGCCTTGAGGGGCGACGTATCCCGGTAATGGGTTCCCAGCCTGTGGAGGAAGGGAGAGCGACCACGTCAAGGACATTTGAGCGCTTAAATGAAATCCCGCCACGCCGTGTTGCGATGGGTTGGGGGTCGTCATCAACGCTAGCGAAAGGAGCACCTCAATGCAAAAAGGACTGCAATGGCTTAGTTTGGTTGCGTGTTTCCTGCTGGGTACGGTTATCGCTTGCGTACTCTTCGTCCGCAACTGGGACAAGGTAAGCGTGGTCCCGGTTGTCCGGGCCCAGGAGGCTTTGACGGGTGGGTCGAAGTTCGTGGAGATTGAACCAGACATCCCCCGGGAGGCGGCAAGGGTCGTCAAGGTTACTATCGGCAAGCAAGTCATTACGCCGGGGTTCTTCAACCGCTTGAAGGGGCCTTCCGGGGTGCCGTTCCAGGCTGGGGATGACTGGCTGAAAGGACTGACGTTTACGATCAAGAACAGGAGTTCAAAGAAGTTCGTGGAACTTGATATGCGCATCTGTTTTCCCGACACCGAGGCGACAGGACACGAGATCTGTCAGCCCATCGAACTGGGACGAATACCTGAGATTGACAAGCTCGGCGAGGGGAGCGCGCGCCCCCTTGATTTCAGGCCCGGTCAAGAAATGCAGATCTCCTTCGCTCCCTACGCGGACGAGATTCGAAAGAGAATTGAAGAGCGCCAGCCATTTTCCACGATCAGCAGGTGCTTCATCAACGTGGCCGTCGGGTACCTCGAAGACGGAATGCAATGGTTGCTTTCCGACTATTCTTTGCCCGACCCTAGCCACCCTGGCTCATTCAAGCCGGTGGATGACTCGGAGGTGCCTGTCAAGGACAAGCGAATGACATACGCGCCGAATGAAGCTCACGACTAGTTTTTCGCTGCCTGCTGCCGCTCGGCTGCGAGAAAGGAGCTACGCTCTATGAGAGGGGTTACTTCTTTACTGAGAGTGTGGATTTTCGTCGGGGCGCTCCTCTTGCTCGTATCATATCCCAGAGGACCCCGAGGGCAGGGCGTGACGCTCGGTGGGGGCACTCAGGACGCCGCTGCCCCCATGGGCGAGCCGGGGGACTGCATCCAGCCCGTAGCGGTGCAAGGCCAGTGCCCCTCGGGCTGTACAGTCACTAAATTCAATCAATATACCACACAGGGTGGGACCAACGGAACCTTCTATCTTCTCGATAATGGCCCCGCGCCGTGCGGCAAAGCCGAGCAGGGGGAAAGCTGCAATCCCCCGCTCCAGTATTATCCGGTCGGGGACTTTTCTGACTGCTGTGCGGCCCTGGGAGATGACTGCACCGGCGTTGGACACAACTACATGAATTGCTGCGATTCCTCTGACTCGTGTATGATGGGCACGTGCTGCATTCCCACTGGCGGAGATGGTTGTCAAGGTGACGACAACGCCTGCTGCGATGGTAATTGCGTCGGCAACACCTGTCAGTCCTCAGGCGGCGGGGGCGGGGGGTGTGGCTCCGATGACGATTGCCCCCCGGACAGGTGTTGCAACCTCGAAACGGGCGATTGCACAAATTGTTCGCAGGTCGTTGGAGCTCCGCAGTCTTTAGACCGGATGTCATCCCCAAGCCGCCTAGGGTCGGCGACCGCGGGTGGCGCATCGAATGACCCGTCAACTCCCCCAAGTTCGTCCGTGAAATCGCAGCCCCCACATACCCGTGGTCTGCGCTAGCCTGCGGTGGGTCCTTGTCAAGAGACACGTAGAGGTTCGTTCTTCCGCCCCTGTACTACTAACGCCGAATTTCTTGTCGGGCCGCGAAGATTTTTTGGTCATGCAGCCTTTGAGAGTTGACTTACGCTCGCCTTTCTGGCGGCAAGACTGGCCGTGATGATCTGGCGACCGGATTTG
>Ga0208821_1000265_pt1 | contig 44343 bp, 75 predicted proteins | sample June2015DPH_20_5_FD_184720 | JGI IMG/M metagenome (GOLD analysis project Ga0208821, IMG submission 184720) | Peatland microbial communities from SPRUCE experiment site at the Marcell Experimental Forest, Minnesota, USA - June2015DPH_20_40... | ecosystem: Environmental > Terrestrial > Soil >...
CTAACTTTGCGAATCGGGCTGGATACCGATCTCGACTTGTCTAGTGCATAAGTTTAACCTGCTTCTACCTATTGGCTAGGTTTTAGCAAGCCCAGACTTTAGTCTGGGTCTATGACAAAAGTTCTTTTACTGCTCCGATTGTAATTGGCATTGCTATGGATGCCGAAAAGATGGCGGTTAATGCAGGTAGAAGAGTGTGAGTGCGCTCATACATTATCAGTCCTGAAACAGCAAAAATTAAGAGCAGCATCGCAGTACTTAAGCGAATTAACATCCATTTCCTAAGCATGTTCACCTACCGTTGTGCTTGGGGCTACGGCATCAGCCGCTGCGTGCTTCTTAACCGTGACTTTGCAGGGCTTTCCACATCCAGAGCAGCGCCATTTACCTAAGCCAGTTGACACTTCCACTGACTTCTTGCTGTCAGGGCTATTGACAGTCATCTTGGTGCCACAGCGCGGTTTGGCTGCGGGGAGCGAGCAACACACACTGGTGTAATCATTCGCTGGTCCGAAAACCTTTTGAATAGCCTTCCTATTCTTGTTTCGCTTTTGCGCGTAGCGCGACTTTCCTTTGCCGAACTTCTGCTTTGGAGAGGATGCCGCATCTTTCGAGGAGTGGAAGGAGTTCTTCTTCTTCGAGTTTGTTGAGGAGGTAGATGTAGTAGGGGTCTGAATTGTTTCGGTCATAGGTTATCTCCAGTTCTGGTTCTTCGGTCTGCAGGTTGAAAAGAGCTGTATCAATTGCTACTTTTGCTTCAAACTGTTGTATTAGAGCAGCTTCGTTATCGGTGCATCTTTGCATTTCAGCTCCTTCTGCAAGTCCTTGTACTCTCTGAACCTGCACATGAAATCTATGGGCACCTTTCCGCTTGCTTCCAAGCAATCAGTATAGGTGTACATCCCTATGTACTTACGAATCAAAACCTCTGCCTCTGGGCATCTCTCATTGATCTCTTGCAAAGACTGAGTGCCCACAGTATATACTTCTCCACGAAGTGCTTTCCTATCTTCAACTTTTACCAGCTTATGCTCTTCCTCGGTAGGCATGGTTAAACCTAAGGATTTGTAGATAGCTGTAAGAACCTCAACCTCAAACGCTTCTATGGCGTCTGTCTTTACTGGTTTTGGAACATCGCCAGTTATGCACTCGGATGAATCATGTAGCAAGCCATGCAGTTTCAAATACGGCGGCAGCATGTCGCAGACTACAAATGTGTGGAGAGCCACAGGCCAGAACCGCATACCTTGGCCCACGTAGCGGCCTTCTCTTGAAAGAGATATTGCGATGTCCATTAGCGATGGCGCTCCACCGGGGAACGCAATTTTTCCGCTATAGGTATAAAGATTACCTCTGTGCTTCTGTGGTTCTGCCATGATTCCTCCTACTTTAAGAACGTCACTGAACTAATGATTCCTGTTGAGAATGCCCAATAGAGACATAGCTGCCAGTTATGTTGCCATCCATAGGTTATGCATGCACCCGTTTGTAAAGCCAGGATTAGATACACAAAATATGTGGCGATCATGCGTTACCTTCCTTAGCAACACCATCGGTATCAACAAGGGTGAATCCCATTTCTTTCTTTAACCGTGCTATCTCAGTTTTTGTTTCATCAATCTGCTGGCAATCATTAGAGCAATAGCCATCTGCGGTTACAGTAAGGCGCTTGCAGTTTTTGCAAGGTGCACTTGGTTGTCCACTATGAGCTACCGTATTTTTATCCCCTTTGGCTTGTGCTTCCATGATTCCAATGAGTTCATGCTGGGTGATCATGCGGGGCTCTTTTCTTTTTTCCAATGGCTTGCCCTGTGGGTCTAAGCATAAAAGCACTTGGCATGTAGTGCAAGGTGCAGTTAATGCACAGCGGCATTGCTTCTTCATGTTCATAGCATTCCATGACAGCAACATTTGATTGGCTCTCTTCAGCCGCATTACAGCAGGCCATACTCGATATAGAGCAGAAATCAATATGATAAGGATGGACCATGGAATGACCATCATCATGATAAGAAATACTGTGAACATGTTACCCTTCTTTTTCGTGCCATGCTTCTTCTTCATACTTCAGCATAGTCACATCTTCTTCGATGACTTTTTCTTTGCGTAGAACATAGAGCGATACCAAAAGACCTGCGATGGAAGCAAGGCTTCCCATGGCGCTTAGTATCGCAAGTAGAATCATAATCATGGTTAATCTAATCCTCGTGTGCTTTTTCCTACAGGTTCTCCAGTATTGATTGTTACTTGCACTGCGCGATCATCCCATAACTCCAGCATGGCCGTGTCTTTTACGCAGGTCACAGGAAGAGCTGCTCCAATATTTTCAATGCACCACATCCTGATAGCTGCGGTAATTGTTGCCACTAACATTTTGTCTGGGTGGGAGACTCGGGCAGTGAAAATTTTTACATACTTGCCTTCTGAAAGCCACCGCTTTACTCTGTCAACCATCAAGGGGATGGGCTTTCCTATGCTAGTGGGTGAAACCCAACTGTCATAGTGTGCCAGGGTGCCATCTAAATCAACCCCAATCCAAGGCTGCTCGGCCCATCCTTCAAACTCAGCTTTTTTCATTCCATCTCCTATGATAACGCAGCTTCAGCGTCCGCGTCAAGTGCTTTCTGTACGCCTGCTTTAACCTTTGTCATTAGCTCAGGGTCTTCCTTTAGAGCGGCGATGAAAGCTGGCAGACCGTTAGCTACATTTTCATAGCCCACTGGCCTATCGTATTTATCCTTATTGCCGAGGTCCATCTGGAACCACGATCCATTCTTTTTGAATAGGTCGCGGTGATTGGCATATTCGATGAGGCTGGCCTCTTTATCAAACCCTGTCGTGTAATAGAGATCGACGAAGGTTTCAATGAAGGGCACGCCGCATTTATTCTTTGCACCTTTCAGCTTAATGGTATGGCCGATAAGGTTTCCGGCCTTATCTTTGAGAGGTGGGACATCCTTGGAGTTCTGCCGTCGCACGTCGATACGAATGCTGGCATAGAACTTCAGCGCACGACCACCAGAAGTAGTCTCTGGATTGCCGTACATGGTGCCGATCTTCTCTCGTATCTGGTTGATAAAGAGAACTATACACCCTGTCTTAGCGACCTTGCCCACCAGCTTACGCATAGCCTGTGACATCAGCCTAGCCTGCAGGCCCATATGCACATCACCCATCTCACCCTCCAACTCAGCCCGTGGTACCAGGGCAGATACGGAGTCAACGACTATGAGATCGACGCATCGAGAATCAACTAGTTTTTCAACAGTGTCCAAAGCATCTTCACCGCAATCTGGTTGTGACACCAACAATTTGTCGATGTCCACACCAAAGACTACAGCATAGTTTGGATCGAGGGCATGCTCAGCATCCACAAACGCCGCGATGCCACCTGCCGCTTGACACTCTGCAATGACATGCAGGGCTATACTGGTCTTACCGGATGATTCAGGCCCGAAGAATTCAACGATACGTCCTTTAGGAACGCCGCCAGTTTGAATGAGTTGATAGTCGAACGTGTATAGCCCTGTAGCTAGACTAGGCAATAGTTTACCGCGCCTGCTACCCAGGCGAATCAAGCTGTTGGTTGTCTTGTGCGATACATCCAACTCTTTGCTCAGGATTGCCAATGCTGCCCACTTTTGTTTATCGGTGAGCGGTGTCAATTCGGCTGCTGGCGTAAAGGCAGGTACTTTATCCGCCTTCGGTGTCTTGCCTAGCGCTTCTTGGAAGGCAGCGGAGATATCGTTGGTTTCTTTCGTTGGCATTTACGGTTTTCCTTTTCACATCTTAATGCGAACAGAATGATCTTGTTTACCAAGTAACCTATGTGATAGGCCACGGTTTCGTTGTCGAGTCCAGCGCCCATCCTGGTTAACATGCGGTACACAACATGCCACGATTCGTGAGCAATTGTGCTAGGAGCTGCTCTGTATGGTAAGACTAACCAGGATTCACTGAGGTCTATGTGTGATAAATGCACTCCACCACGAGTTATATCTTCTTCGACTACCACACTGACTTTATCTAATTGGCGTTTTATACGCTCTTCAGATCGCTTCAAGTTGGTAGATAATTCCACATGCACTTTGTAGTCAAACACAGGAAAATGAATAACTGTGCGATTGGCATGAACTACAATGAGCTTAGCTTTCATGGTTAATTCCTTGCCGTCTGCAACCAATGAGTTCCTACGTGATATGAAGCACTATACTCTTTGTTATCCTCTTCAGCTTTCTTCAACTTTTTTCGCAGCATGAGTACCTGTGCTGCTAGCTTAATCGCTAGTTTATGGTATACATTTACGCCAGTAGGATTGATGAGAAGCAACTGCTGTTCAAACATCCTCTCAACCAACCGTTCAGCCGGTGATAGCTGCGGGGCATACAGCGGCATCTTTGTGTTTGGCATTTTCATTCTCCTGATACCGCATGTATTGCTGAGCAAACTTCTTACCTTGACACTTTATCAGTTGATCCATACCGAATGCAGCTATGATAGATTGCGCTGCTGTCGTGATGCCTGGATGGGTGTTGAAGAATGCTATCCAGCAGCTCTCACAGTTTGCATGCTTAGGCACTGCTAAGGGATTGAACTTGTGACCACACTCTGTCACCGTATCAAACACCTGAGTGATATACTGCCGTCGCAACTTTCCATACTCCGCACGAGACATCTTTGGCTGTGGTGGAGCAGCCGTTGCCACCACTTCATTCTTCGGCATCATGACCGTTGCCGTAGTAGCAGGAGGGCAGCAACCGCAGGCTTCATTGTGTGTATCATGATCTGAATTCATCGGATCGGCTTTCCTTTGAAATACTTATTAGTTGGGTAGAGTCGTCGGGATATAAATTGTTTTCCAACAAGTTCTTTGATGCGAGCTACAACATCAGGTTCGCAACGGGACTCTTTGAACTTTGCATCATGATATACGAGCCAGAATAGCCCGCGATCCTTAACGCATAGTTCACGGTTAGCAATGAGTTCAACATCGCAGATAAAATCGCATGTACTTGGTGCTGCTATACGAGAGCCTTGTGCTATTCCCCTTGGCAATGTTGACTCATTGCCAGTGACTACTAATTCAGTATACAGTTCGATCACTTGATCGAAGGCACGGACGTGCTGGGCGCGTCGTTCGTGGGTAGTGAGTCTTTGATTACGCACTTGATAGTCTTTCTCTTCCTTTCTTTCTTAGGCGGTAGGATTGGTCCTTCCGCCGAACCGTAGATCATGACCTTCTTTTGCTTTGCTTTACCAATGAGTCCGTAAGTCTCTTTACCTAATGCTATTGTCGCAGGCGGTGCTTCTAGATACTCAGCAAGAGCGCGTAGTATCGTGGGTAGGCGATCCTTATATGAGCCCTCAAGAACTCCCAGCGCCTTGTTGATAAGGTATGCTAGCTTTCCTCGGATCAAACCCGTAGTGTGGTTATGATCGAGGAATATCAGGGCGGGCTCAGTGGGATCACCTTTCTCAAGCAGGACGTGCAGATACGGATGATGCCTTTGGAAATCTTCTATGTATATATCCTCCGCTGGAGTAACGCGGTAGAATTTCCAAAGCCGCTTTGCTTTAGCATCGCGGGATTTCTCTTCTGGGGACTTAGCCATTGCTCTCTTCCTGAATGATAAATGCTTGCAGGTAATCAAAGTGTTGATGCAATGCCGCAGGGATCAACCATTGCAGGTTCGGAATAACCACCGACCCTCGTAAATCTGCTACAGGCAGGATAGTTATAAGTTCATCTGTAATACTGCCACAATAAAAGATTTCATTGGTGAAAGTAGAGAAGCAATGCAACTCATATCCTTCTCCGCTTAACTTGGCAAATCTATGCCAGTTAGATTCATATATTTCAACACCAGTTTCTTCTTTGAATTCCCTGGCTTGCGCTGCATGTTCTGACTCACCTTTTTCAATGTGGCCACCCACGCCATTCATCATACCGCGTTGCCAATTGGGGTGATTCTTGCGGATCAGTACAACGCTCTTTCCTTGCTCATCGAAGGCAAACCCTACAACATATCGCTGTATTGGCTTTGTCTTGATCTTCTTTTGCTCTGGAGCTTCCAGGCTATAATCAATTGCTACTGCGCTGCCATTATTAAACATATTTGATCTCCACATCTACTTCATTGATTGAGCTTATTGGATACCAAGTGAGCCCGTTTCGTGTATGCACGGTAACTCCTTCGGTGTTATATTTCTTTAAGATTGTTTCCAGCATTTCTGCTGTGCCGCGCTGTTTCAGGTGGATTACCCCATTCTTAGTTGATATGTTGAACAGGGCATTCAACTCTGGATTTGATGGCTCGATGTCAGGCATTAGAAGTCCTTTAATTCGGATATAAGATCAACTTTCCATTGGTATTGATTTAGGTCTAGGGTACTGTGATTATCACCTATTCGGTTCTGCCACATAGTCACTATCCATTTGGTAGGCAAATTGACAACCACACATACTGCATGGTCTGCATAATTCTTGCGCATTAAAACACAGAGGTCTTTATTGCGGTTGACTTCTATTACTTGGCCGGTACGCAGGGTATCATATGCCTCTGTTACACTGACTTCTCTGCCTCTGAGAGGAAGAGTGTTTACGTGGGGGCCATCACCGATCCAACAAGTCTGGGCATGGACTAAATTTTCCACGCGCGCAATTTCTCTGAGAGTCATTTGTTGACGATGCTTGCGTTGGTTAGTCATAATTAATTCCTGAACGTCGGTGGGCCGAGGATTAACAACCGAGCTTTCAATTCACGAATTTCTTTCTGCGCATTTTCTAGCATTGATGCCAAAGCTTTTTCTTTCACAGTTTCGGGATACACAGAATAGTACTTGAATCTCTGCACCATCTTATCCACTTCTCTTTCGGCAGACTTCTCTTCTGGTGTTTTCATCAATCTAACTCCACATGGATAGTCAAAGTAGTGAGATAGAAGTCGATGTGGTCAATCAACATCTTCCGCAAGTCTTTGCGAGTCATTTTTGGATGTTGTTTTTGCAATAGGTCTATTAGTTCACTCATTTTGAAAGAGAACATACAACCTCCAAAAGTAAAAAGGTGGGGAACCTTTCGGCTCCCCAGGATTTGCTACTCCTGAATCCTAGAGAGACTTCAGGACGGCTTCATAGCGAGCCTTAAGCTTCGCCACGATGGTAGCCTCATCGGTCTTGAGAACCAGAAGCTCCGCAACAGCCTTTGCTTCAACCTTCGCTCCATATACCTTACCGGCAACGAAGCTAGCAACTACAGCAACAGCAGTAACAGCGAGTACAACCATGATTATGCTCCTTTGTTATTTGTTTGACTTGCGTGGTACCACATTCGAGATCAAATTTCCATCTCGCCATCTTCTCCGGGTAGGTCTGTTGTTATCGCCTGCTCCGGTCCAGCCGTAGAGGGCAACGCTAATGTCTCTGTCGGAAGTGCATAGCCATTGGTACTAGGGGCTTGTGCCTTCATCGCCGCTTGGCGAGCTGGGTTATACTCTACTACCTGTGATGAAGCCCCGAGGAATTCCAGCGTGCAGGAACCTCCGCAGCTATAACGTGACAGGCCAACAGTGACCAACATCTTCGGGGCGAATGAGGCTTCAGTTTCTATGATGCCAGCCACGTCCCAATCGTTCTTCTTTATCTCCCCAAGCCTTTGACGGTGGAGAGTGATAGCGCAATCGCAGTCTTTCATGATCTGAGAGCTGCCATCTACGTTATCGGTGGTAACGATGTTACCAACTGTGATGAACTTCGGTTGAACAATACGGATCATCTTTATGCCAAAATCTTTGGCAATCTTCGCAAACATCTTACTAGTCTGCGATAGGATGATCGTTCGGTGGGCGTAGTTCTTTCCAATGGTTGAATCAACCAACAACTGCAGGTTGTCAAACATTATCCACTTCACACCGTATCGTCGTATGCAATCTTTGATCAATTTGAACACATCATCTGGTTCTTTGATCTGCGGATAAGCAAAGTGTAAGTCACCTTTGCGCGCGGCAGCTTTAGCCCGAGCTATCGGGATGGCTGCTCTCATGCGTTTAAGGCGCTCCTCTGCTTCTGCCACGCTTTTAGGTGGAGAGTCATCGGTACCCGTGAGCATGCATACCCATTTACGAGCCAGCCTAGCCTGGGACATTTCCAAGCAGATGATTAAACCATCTTCATTGTATTTGTCCACCATGGCTTCCATGATGTTAAGGCCAAACGTTGTCTTGCCGATCTTCTCAGGAGCGATGATGTCTATTACGTCTCCATCCTCCCATCCCACCTTATCGGCCAATGATTTCCACGGTGGTTGATAGGTAGGAGCAAGAGTTGTTCTGCCTGCTAAGTCTGCCTCAAGCTCATCCAAAGCATTGCCTGAACTCATGACTCCAGTGATATCAAACAATTGGACATGAAGCTTAAGCTCGTTGAACGCTTCAACGGTGCCTCCACCCTTCATGAACCATTCATTGATGTCTTTGCCAAAACGTTTATGCTCACAAGGAACTTCTTCATCGTATTCTTCGATTATTTTATTGTCGATACCTGCGCGAATCTCTTTGTGCACTTCTTTCAAACCGTTTTCATTGCACAACTTGCATTCATCCACAGGCACAGTTACGGTGAATTCAGGCAGGACTAATTTCAAGCACTTGTCATATCCAATGCGAGAAGCAAGGTTCTGCGATGCCTTATCCCCAGCCTTATCATGACTGTCATACATGATGAAGATTCTCTTCGGGGCAATGCGATCAAGAGTTTCAATCCACGATGCCTTCTTAAAGTTGGCACCAGGAACTCCCACCACATTGTTAATACCGCGTGACAGCATGAAGATTGTATTAGCTTCGCCTTCTACAAAGACGACCTCTTCGATACCATCTTGCAGATATTCACCATTGTACAACGGAGCATCATGTCCAGTCGGGCATGTGAAATCTTTTGGGGAGGGTGGCAGCGTGCGGTACTTGGCATACACAATGTTGCCATTGACTAAATATGGATAAACCAGCGCGCGAACTTCGCCCGCTTCCCTGAAATACATCTTGTCAATTAGGCCAAGCTTTTGTTTGTCGATAATCTCCTGTGTAAACCCTCGCGTGTTAATCAGATAATCCAGAGCGTCCGCATCCCCAAGCAAGCGATTGTGACACTCATCTGGGTTAGGAAGAGGATCAATTTTCTTATCATTGCGTGCCCATGCACTGCGGGAATCGACGCCGCGAATGGTGATGCCTAGCTCATCCTGAAGAGTTCTCAAGTTACCAGTCTTTTGGCAAGAGCCATGGTAACACAGCCAGCACCCATCCTTATTGCCCGTTACTTTCATGTAGAACTTATAATCACCCTTCTTACACAGGGGGCAAGTCTCTACCATGATATTGCCATCGGTGCCTTCATTCCAGTTCCAACCCTGGCTCTGGACGAATTGCATTCCGACGCTGCCTTGCAAGTGCTCTGGAATCAGCGGCATTAGTTCTCCGATGGGAAGTCTATATCTATTGCGGTGATCTTGGCTTTTCTTACGCGATCATACATTGATTTCATTTCAGCGGTGCGCTCTTTGCCAACGCTAGTCACAACAAAAGGCAGTGCACAACAACGAAACCAAACCGATACAACATTACCTTCTTTGTCCACCTCTACGTCCAGATGTTCAGTGTGATGAATTGTTCCTTCATATCCGTAAAGCATAAGTCTCCTTAGCTTGCAAGTGTACTGACAGGGTGAGAGCTATCGAACATTGCTATCCCAATGTCTGTGATTTTGAATATGCGAACAAGTCTGCCGGTGCTTTTTGCAACGCGCTCTATGGACTCGCTATATTCCGCTGAGACATCATCCAAGAATCCCAGGGCTACAAGCTCTTCTGTTTCTTTGTTGTTCTTGACCCAGGTATTATATTTTTCATGAGATAAGTGGTTGCAAGAGTAAATGGTCCACGGTCCAGAAGCATTCTCAGGTTCGATTTGATAACCACCAGTACCTCCACACTTTTTGCATAGTTGAGGCAGGACGGGAGCAACGTCTAATACGATGTTAGCCTTAACTACCATATAGGTTAGATCAGGCTGCTGCGCACACTCCCGCAAAGATGTTACCTGGAATTCTGATAGTTCTGGAATGTTCATCGTGTGCCCTTCCTGCACGTATCCATGCGATCTGCAATTTCACGAAGCTCTGTGCTAGTTAGTGGATTAAATGCAGATGATATATAAACTAGCATACCTTTCTTTGCGGCGCTTCCGCCATCCCAAACGATAATGCGACCGCCATTTATATCGCCTACAACTTCACCAAACTCTGATTTTCCATAACCGTTACCACACTCATCCATAGACATGTTATTCTCCTACTAATTGTTTTGGTACTTCTCCAGCAGTTAGTTGACCTGCAAATTTGCGCTGGAATAATAGTATAGGATTTCGTTCACCATGCATGACACTAACGAGATGCACCGCTTCTCTAATGGGGTCTGAGCCAAAGATCGCTTGCCACGCAATCCGCTCATAAACATCCATACTATTCGGAAGAGTTAGGATGACATGCTTGTTGCCACTCTTTGAAGTTGATACGGAATAGTCTACCCAAGAGCCCGTTCGTTCCTCAAGTATTCCCAGGAGTCGATGAAAAGTCTCAGGCAATTCCTTGCTGTCGATGTCGATTTGGATGGTATAGGGAGTAGCTACAACTACTTCCCATTCCTTATCCAACCCGTTGATCACTAACTCTTGCCGTGCATACTCTGCATGATCTGTATGGCTAGACTTTGAGACATCACTATTCATTATATTGTCTTTCCTTCAGACGTTCTGCTAAACGGTCGTGATAAGATTGTATCTGTGCCAACTGGTAATCTGCTACCCTCTCAATCGGATGATTCTCAGCAAACCACCTCAGCGCTTTGATAACTTGATAGAAGCTTATGTCCGTGGTGACATCCGTTGTAACTACGAGCGGCATATCGTTGCTCATTTAGGCTCCTCCATCATGAACACTTTGTTAAAATATTTACCGTTCTGTTCGAGATCAGCCTTAAGACTCTCTGCTTGTTTCGTTAATCTATTCATCAGATAAGTGCGGGCTTCAGCAAAAGTTGGAAAGTAAGTATCGGCGCGAGCTTCACGTCGCTCACGCCTGACCCATGATTCGGCAGTGACAGCTAGGGTGACAAAGCATTCTGAAAATTTAACTATTTGCACAGGTTCGATATCGTAGCGATATTTGTTAACCTTCCACCATGTCATTGTCATTTGGGTATCCTTAGGAATTTCATTGCTGATAGCAATTCGCCTTGAATGTCGGCGTTATCACCTACCACACGAATTTTATGTTGATGAATTGCTTCGTGGCACCCGAAGCAAACCGTAGCAAGGTTCCAACTCTCACTAGGTCCACCCTGGCTTCTGAAGATGACATGATGCACTTGCAGATCGTTCCTGCTACCGCATGCGCGACAGCGCCAGTAATCCCTACGCAGGATATAAGTTTTCAGCAAAGCATAATGCAGTTCATCAGGTTGTAGCATTGACAGGCTCCACAGGGTTTGCCACCCCGCCGCGAATAGCATCCATCACTGTTTCCACAGGCTTTGCAGTGTTGGTTTTAGGAGAGTATTTGGACCCTGGGGTGTGCTTGTTGTCACCTGTGGACTTCTTCATTGTTTTACCGCTTGCCAATTACCGTGCACATAGGGGTTATTGAACATGTTCATATCTTCATCCCTTCCTCACTTCGACCCTCAGCAATATCTTCCAAGTCAGCATCGGAAGGCTCTACTTGTTCATCTTTTGATTCTACCATAACTTGTGGCGGTGCGTCAACGTTATTCGGATCGGCTAGAAATTCCGCATGGATCATCTCTTCTACTACGCTATCTGTATAATCGTGGGCATCGCCTTCTTTATCAATTTCTTGACTACCAAGGCGCTTACGGGCAAGCTCACGAGCAGGCAGGATTACATTGTCCCGACAAGACTTCGTGACCTTTAGACTCATGAACACCATCTCTTCGTCGCCGGTCTGACCTTTGATCTTGGCAACGACTTCTTCCACTTGAGACAGCGGCGTGTCCTTCGCAGTTCTCACTAGTTCCCGAATGTGGGAACCAATGGAGCCACCAGTGACGGGGCTGAACATCTCATTGCCTTCTTTGTCGAAGGGATTGAGTGTGAAGATTTCTTTCAGCTTGGTGATTTGAATATCCTCATATTCGGACCTGGGGATTTCCAATGCCCTTGCTTTGGTCACGATGCTTATATGATAATAAGCTGTGCGTCGTTTCATGCCTAAAACGACTTCGACATATTCCTCGAATGTCTGATAACCCCATGCCCCGTAATATTGCTTCTCTTTTACTTCAACCAGAAGTTCAGCGATGTCGAATGTGGAGTCAGTTACAATGGAATTTAGATGTTCTAGTTCGATTCTTACCGCAGCCGCGCGCTTAGCGGTTTCACCAGCTACAGCCTCACCAATGATGGCGGGCGAATTCAACAGATCAGTCATTGCTTCTCCCTTAGCCTAACAGTTTCATACACTTTACGCAAGCACCCTCGAACATTCTGCCATCATCAATATGCTTAGGGCAGAGTCTTTGGGCTTCTTCCAACTCGTCCTGCAGTTCTTTCTTTTTAGCGACAACCGCAGCTTGCAATACATGAAGCTCAGACTGCCGTCGGCAGTAGCGTTCCCATGGGGTTTCCATCGCTGGTGAATCCATTTAGCGTTTCCATTTCTTGTGCTTTTCTTCACACGGCGGTTGATATTCTTTGCACGATGAATCACTCTTAGTAACTTCCCAAGAGCCCCAATTGTTCTGAGTTACATTGAATGCACAATCATTAATTTGCACTCGGATGGTAGCAGGCGGAAACCACTGTCGAAATTGAAATCCTATGGGTTTCCACAGGAAGGATATGGTCATGCTTAATCCGAATATCCCAACAAGAATCCAACCTCTTAAACTATCACGGTGTGTTTCTTTCATCACTTCTCCCGTCCGAGACGATATTGGTCTAACTCATGCCCTGCTGATTCCACTTTTTTCGTTGCTTCTTTGAATGAGTTTGCATTGGTTTCAATCATTCTATTGAAGCCACCTTTTACGGGCACCTCATAGGTTTTGCTGCCTTCAAGTTTTTGACTCATCGTTTCTCCTTGTTTAATTCGCATCTCTCAGGTCTGATATTGTGAACTTACAGATTGGCCAACCACCGGAATTGCAAGGGGGCTCTATTGCAATGCCACATCTTTTGCAAGAGAATGCTATAGATATACTTGATGGTATGCGATAAGTTAGCACATCCTTGCATTTGGGACAGATGATAGCAACAATGTTCTTATTGGTATCCGTCATGAAGTCGGTAGGGCGGTGTTTTGCACCGCCCATCCTTTCCCAGAGCTTTATGCCCCAGCAGCCGCGCCCATGGCTTTGAGAGCCGGGGCGGGCGTAAATGCTACGGTGTTTTGTTTGGCATTTGTTGGTTTGGTCTCTCTTTAACGCAGCGAGACGAAGCACGACACGCAGATACGGCTTTAGCCAAGCAATCGAAACCTTTCAGGCCCATCAAAGAGGCAAGTAGGACGCTCTGTCTACTGAGCTACACCCACCATCTGTCTGTAGCCGAAGCGTACGGTGCGCGGGAGGGCGGGATTGAACCGCCGACCTTCCTAAGATGCCCCTTTGGTGGACCTGCCGGTATCGAAACCGGGTCTTACCCAACCAACACCGATCTTCGACGTGTGTATTTGAAGAAGCGAGATTCAAATTCTCGCTTCAATTTCATCTGCTTAGATGAATACTTTCCGTTCCTAGATGTTATTGTTTTGCACTCATAAGCCAGCATCCGTGCCCGTCTAATTTTCTCTGGTTCTCGTAGATAAGGTATCAGATGGTGTATAAAATCTATAGCGCTGTCACCTTGCAAAGACCATACACATGAGGGACTATGACCCTTTTTATACGTTCTTTTTGTGCTTATATTTCCTCCAAAATATTTCTGAAGAAACACTAGCAGAGGCATAGTACAACTTGGAACACTGACGTGAGGTGAGCGATTCTCATTAGCACGATGACGTACTAATCCTACAGTTCCCTCTCCATCCATCAAACCAGCAGTGTATGCTAATATTGTATCTTTCATGATTTTGAACCGGGGTCTGACAATGCTGCAACTACTCCTCGACGTACGTAACTTTAGATGTCATCCCTGCGTTCTTGTTCACATTCAGGGCAGAGGGCCATCTCAATCTCTTCATTGTTTACATCTTGGTTGTAAGGGTCGATGACAACTCTTACGTTTTTCTTATTTTTATGACACCGTTCGCAAACCATTAGTGTGCCTCCCCTCTTAGAACCACAGTAAAACTTAGGGCGTCACGGTTTCTAGAAAAGAGCCTACCTACCCACGCACCTTGGCCAGATACGTGGATCACTCAGCCAGCCAAGTTAATAGGCCCCTGTGAACCCTGAGGTCAATATCTCGGTAGACTCTTTTCTAGAAACCGTGACTCCTCCACCATCCAAGATTATGCTCTTGGCAGCAGCACTCAGTCAACTCCCCCGAGCCGACTTAGTTATATCCAGTACTGATTTGATTTGGCAAGCTATCACATTCTTCAATTAATTCACACCATGTAGTTGTAATGGTTTCTCCTTCTCGGTTGAATTTGAATTCATCATCGAGACAAGACTGAGAAACTTCTTTGCAGTGTGCTTTGAAATCTTCTTTAGTTTGCTCTTCACCAACTAATTCAACGTAGAAGTTGCGAAGTTCTTTGAATGAATGAGCCGCATAATATTCAGTTTGATCTGGTCCTATACACCACACTCTGACTTTTGGTTTCTTCTGCGCTGAAACTCTTATGGGTTCACCAAGCAACTCACCTTTGGGTCCGCGATTCTTGTACAGCATCGCATCTCCTTTGTTGGTGACATATAGAATCCATGCAGGATTTTTGCAAGCGGGTTCTATGTAGCCGATTATTTCATTACTGTCTTTCATTAATATGGCAGCACTATTTAGGTATTCATTTACTATGACACCTCGGGTGCCATTGCCCATATGCACTTGCATTGTTTTCTCTTTTCTATCTCTGTAGTGTTTGCTGTTACTCCACAGGATTTTGTTAGCCACGCATCGGCAAAGCCACGATGGTATAACCAAAAGGCCCAGGCAGAATGAACTCAATGCCCCATCCGTTAAAGCGCAATGAATTGAGTTTCTTTTCCAGCTCTGAGGAGCTGTCTGCTGTGAACACACCAAACTTTCTTTCTACCACACCGACTTTTCCACTGACTAAACCTTTGTCTTTTTTCTCAGGATTATTCTCAAGCATATCGTATGGTGCTAAGCCGTCACGGTTCATTATGCTTCCTCCACTTCTGCACCGTCAATCTTTGTGACGGTGAAATCGGCTACCATGCCATTGTCGGTGCGCGTGCATTCGACATCCACAACGGTTCCTGGCATCATTTCTTCCATCAATTCAATAAGCGTGGACATGTCCATTAGGATACCCTCAGTAGAAGGTTGGTCTTAATTGTATCTCTATGTAAGTGGTCCAAAATATCAAACCACATAACATCGACAAGTGGGATAGCATAATACTCTCGTGGCGGGGTGTAAACCACCATATTTGGACCACCAATTTTAAGTTTCACTACGCTTCCTACTTTAAGTTCTTCTTCCATACTACTCTCCTTAGAAATCGCGTTGTGGATGCGTAGGCACTAGCGTCAAACGCTCTGGTCTGCCTCATCAATGTCCCATTATAGCTAAAATGGATTAGTGAGTATCACTACTATAGGCAGGACTGCATACTCTGCACGGTGCATGCCTGCGCCCAGCCACAAACTTGTTATTTCAGATATTCACACAACTCCCAATCTTCTGCCAGCAGGTCGTGAGCGTCTAATTGGTGCTCGCCGCCGTCCACACAGACTGCGGTATAGGTAAATCTAAATGGTTCATCTGGGGATAGCCAATACCTACCGTCTTTCCTCCGAACGTCGCGACCTTTCAATATCCATTGCGCGGCTTGTTTGATGTCTGCCATTCATAACCCCTTCCATGGGCATACTAACTAACCACTGATACTTCCAAAATATTTACGGGACCGATATTAGCCCAAACTGTTCCCCTAAATGGGTCTTTCTTTGATAGATTAACCAATGCGTAAGTTACCCACGCAACGATCTGATCATCAGTTGTACCAACAGGCACTTCCAATGTGAGATTAATCAAGTTAGTCATCCCATCAGGCTGAGCGATCACGCTGCACCTTGGGCAATTTGGCGCGGGAGAAATAATCACTGGGTCACTAAAGTGACAGCCTGTAAGACTGTTCATTAGTGTCTGGGATATAGCACTCGGAGGAGCATCAGTGTTTATCCACTGTGCTGCTGCATAGACATGCTTTTTGTCAATCTTGTTCATTGGACCTCCACTGATACCACAGACAAATACGGAGTTGTTGGCATATGTAGCGCCAATATGGTATCGGTAACCCATGCGATGATTTCATCGTTTGTGGTGCCCTCTGGAGAAATCAGATTAAGCACGATGCTATTGAGACCTGCCAGCGGTGCAACCATCGTAGCCTTCACCAGCGTGGTGATGGTGCAGCCAGTACAATCGAAGCCTGTACCAAAGGCTGTTAACTCATTGATGAGTTGATTTGCCACGTCAGATGGAATGGGGCAACGATTGTCCCACGCTGCCACCACTGAAACCCAATTACTTTGTGTCATAATCCCTTCCGTCTCTTTATCTGAGCCTGAACAATTAAGTTAGATGCTTGTTGTGAGGTCAGTGTATTGTTCTTTTTACAGACCGTGCATAACAAGGATGCTGGTCGCAGAGGGCATAAGCAGAACGGTATATTAGCGATCTGCTTTTTATAATAACCCGCCACGGCTGCTCGTTGTTTGTCCGATGCAGGACCGCTGCTTTGCTTGTTTCGAGTTAGGTACTTATCCTGTCCAGTTTCAATTACCTTTGCATCCACCATTCGCAAAGCATCTTCCAGGCTGCAGGCTTCTGCTTTGGATAATACAGCAGACATAGAAGCCTGCTTCGGTGACTTAGTGGTTTTGATTGTAGAGATGATCTCGAATTTGCCGAGAATGTTTTCCTTTACATAGATTGTCTTTTGCTCATACACAGGAATCTTATTCCCGCCCACGAAGAAATGATCAATCTCTTTCGAGCGAAGCATCAGCATGTAGCTGCCATCAGGCCGCTTGTGCCAATCAAGTTTGCTTCCCTCTAAAATCTCTTTCGGAACTTCTCTGTCTTGCCACAGGTTCACGCTCTCAATGTACGTCTTGAGTTTCGTGATGTCATCGAGTCTACTGAAGTCGATGTGTGGATTGGCAGCTTGCGCCGCCATGATTTCCTTGACAGACTCCAAAGCCTTTCGGCCACTGAAGTCCACATTAACATCCAATCCTAACAAGCTTGGTGCAGTTTGTAGCTTATGCTTGGTAGACAGATCGCACACATCAATCAGAATGCAATCGGTCTTGCTTAGTTTTACCCCTGCAGCTATGGCGTCGAAAAGGTTACCAGTACCATCTTCAAGTCTGGTTCCTCGTCCGACCATCTGTGTATAGAGACTACCGCTTTTGGTTGGGCGCGCAAGTAGGATACAACCAATCTGCCAATCATCGTATCCCTCAGTAAGCACTCCACAATTGAGGAGCACTGGAAACTCTCCCTCTTTGTGTCTGGTAAGTTTGCCTTTATTGAAGCAGTAAGTTCCTCCGCATTTTATTCCGTTTTCATTTTTGCGAGTGCAAGCCTTCTTGATGCGATCCTCTGATTCTGAACGTTTTTTGCATGTATCACATTCCCAATAATCACTACGGTCAGGATCATTGCCCCACACTGCTTCCGCTGCTATACCGCAGCCACGGAATGTTTCTGCCAAAGATTGTGCATGGGCGATATCAACGCAGAACCCAATGGTTCGTCTACCTTCACCTTTTTCTCGCCATACATTAATAACTAGCTTGTTGCGCTCTTCTGTATTGATTGCGTTAGATAACTCATCGGACTGAAAATCACCAGCCGTGGTATGCACTGCATCAAGACTAGTCCTGGTATAAACGCGATAGCAGCGCAGGTCAACCAGCCAACCATCTTCGATAGCATTGAAGATTGGATACTTGTAAACAATCTTGTCATAGATAGAAGCCAATGCCTTGCCATCGCCACGCTGCGGGGTTGCCGTAACTCCAATTAGCAACTTCTTGCAGTCTGAATTCCTGACAAGTTCTTTTTTGCCGTCCTTCTCTACCTCATGGACAAAGCCACAAGTCTGAAGGAAGTTCATGTAGGTACTAGCAGGGGTGTGGTGAGCTTCGTCGATTACAACTATGGTTACAGCATTCCAATCAAATCTTTCCGTGCGTTTAGTGTCTTTACGACCAATGCTCGCAACACAAGAAACAATAACATCAGCAAAAGGATTAGCTTCATACTCTGCCATCTCCTTATCGACAATTAACTCAGGATTCCAATGGCGAATCTTATCTACTGCTTGGTCGATCAATTCTTCACGGTGAGCAATAACCCACATCTGCCCAGGGATGCGATGTCCCATCGCCTTAATCAGATTGGCGAATACTACAGTTTTACCAGTACCCGTCGCCATTGCAATCAGTTGGTGATATATTCCCGCATCATACGCTTCGACGCTAGAGGTCAGCGCGTTGTTCTGAAACGGTCTTAGCATTGCATCTCCTAAGCGGTGCTTCGTACATATCAGTGGCTTTTAATGAAGTCTCATATACGGTGCGATGAGCACGGTTAATAGGCATACTATCATTCAAGCCTTTCAAATGTACAGTGTTGCCCTCGAAACCCGCATGCTCCCACACCTCAAACGCAGTCAGCGCGTGCGGCACTCTCTCAGAGAAATTCTTACAGGACGCTTGAATAAAGCCCACGGCGAATTCCCTCCCTGATTACACGCAGCGCATTCTGTTGCTCTGCTTTGATCTGGTAGAACGGAGCACTGGCGCTGGGTCTCCAATCGGGCCATCGGGCTGCTTCACTCTCGCAGACAGCGAGTAGGTCATCGAGTTTTAAGATCGTGGAAAGTTTCATAGCGTCTCCCTTAGAGCAATTAGCTCGTGTGATATAGGGTTATTTTCTTCAAGCCCCATAATTACCTTTGCAAGCACAGCGCGTGCTGCCAACTGTATGCGCCACGCAACTGCACCATTGTGCATAAGAAACAATAGATGATCTACTGTTGGCATTGTGCGTCCTTTGTTTTGTCTTAGTAACCCCTAGATCGACGCGCAGTGCGTAGAAGCCATGGTTCTGCTTTACCGAGCAGAAGATGAGCAGCATTGTGATCTTCTACACTAAGCAGTATTAAATTGTTTGGGTCCGATGCATAGGGAAAGAATGATTTTACTGACGCTGGGAGAATATGGTGCTTTTGCCCGGTGTTGGTAATGGGACGCGACTCCAAGAAAGCAAAGTACTCTTCAAAATCTTTACCTCTATACCGAGACGATAATGCTTGCTTTATGTAAGGAAGAATCAATCTTTGTCTCCTCTATGCGCTGTCTTGCTGTCTCAAAATACTTGTGATCCTTTTCAATGCCAAGGAATGATCGCCCAGACCTAACGCACGCTACCCCTGTAGTTCCTGACCCCATGCAGCTATCGAGTACCACTGCACCTTCGTTAGTATAGGTACGTATAAGATACTCAAAAAGAGGCACTGGTTTTTGTGTGGGGTGAAGCCCTATTTCTCTGGGGAAATACAGGATGGTGTTTGGGTAACGCTTACCATCATTTATCGTGTCTGTCCTAACAGTAATGCCTACCTTACCGTAGTTTTCTCCTGTGTCAACCGTTCCTTTCCTTTTGGTTTTGAACGGCGTTCCTACCGAAAATTGAGGGTTGTATACTGGTAGTGTCCGATAAAACACAAGAATGTTTTCATGTATTTTTAGGGGCATCTTGTTGGCGTTCATAAAGCCTGTGGAAATGTTCTTCTGCCAAACCCACTCATAACGCAGGTTCTCTAGGTTAGATGTACCTAAAACCTTATCGAACGGTGTTTGTGCAGTGAACACCATAGCAGCATTAGTCTTACAAATCCTATTGTAATTCTCCCAAAGTAAGGAGAGATCAATAAGACAATCCCATTTGTTCTGAGTAGTACCATAGGGCAGATCACACAGTACCAGGTCCACAGATGAACTAGGAATACCTCTCATTACTTCTAAGCAATCCCCTTCATATAAAGAGTAATTGCCGGTCGATACATTTGGAGCACCGACAGTAGCACCGTTGGTATTGTTCATTAAGATCAAACAGCGTGTTGCAGGCATGCCTCTACTGTGCTCACCCTGGCATCTATAGCGTGGAATATAGCGTTGTTCTTGCGTCCTTTTCCTCCTCCAGTATTACCCGGCTTAAATACTATTCTTCCACATTCCTTTATGATCAGACTGTGTGCTTGCTCCACAGTCCCTTCTGCTGGAGGATTAACAGCATAGGGCCTAAGAAGAGGCATCATAGTCAATGTTCCGTTGCCCTTACTGTTAGCAAATCCTGTCATCATTGCCCACTCTTGCGGACACGCGCTACTGATCCGGTGTCGTATGCCGTGTATGATAGCAGAAATACCATTGACCGTTCTGTTTACACCGAGAGGGTAAAACTTTGTATTGCAAAACACACCTTTGGTAGCTTCGGAACCATTGCAACCCAAGTAATTAACACCTAATATTTTTGCTAAAGCTATGCCAAATTTCCATACAGAATGATGCAGTTCAGGAGTGATGCCCCAACGATGAGCCCCAGAAGCATTGCAATCACATGCTAAGATCAAAGTAGTTCTTTTTTCTATAAATGGCCCCCCTGCGTAAGATGTGCCTGGGTCATCGTCACTTATTAGATCGGCGTCAGTGTTCTGTTCTATCCACGTCCTAATGCCAAGTAGATTACCAGATAAATCATTGGGATAACGATATATACTCTCTTCTGGTAAACCAAACAACACTGCGCTTGATTCTACTGCAAAGCGTAAACGGAAAGGAAAGCCAAATGTAGATGCGCAAGCACCTATCTTACGCCTCCATTCCACAGCACTGCGTGGAACTGTAGTAACTACTACTGTTAGCGGTGTAGGATTAGAGTAGGACATTACTTTCAGATATATGTCCTTTGGAATTTGAAATGCCCCCATAATAGCCTCGGTATTGCTACCCGGCAAACCGTGAGGATATTTACACATACTGTCTCCTTTGTATTCCAAAGCAACCCCAGCAGGGCACCCATCGCTGAATGCCCCGCCATTGCTGCTTCCATTGTTTTTCCTTCTAACTACAACCGCTCAGCCAGGTCTTCGATCTGCCGTGCCAAGGTCTGTAATTGCCCGTTCAACTTCACAAGCATACTGCCCACGAGACGAATGTCAGCCGCAGTTTGACGGGTGCTCTTGCGGATAGCAAAGCGTGCTTCCATCTTTCGGTCGTCAACACGTTGGAGGTTCAGATACAACTTTTTCCTACTCATTGATTTCTCCATAAATAAAATATGCGGGGAATCCATTGCGGATTCCCCGACTTACATCCCCACTCTGGCGAGTTAGGCAATTTTCATCTATAATCTTTGTGCTGCTTGTTTTTCTTGTTGTTGCAACCACCTTTGCCGTGGCATAATGGTTGGATGTTTCCGATGTCGTCTGTACCACCGCAGGCTAAAGCTACTATATGATCTGGAACCAACATCAATCCCTGAGCAGCTAGCCCTAATTCATGCCGACCGCAGCACACACAACGGTTTCCATACACAGATTTTAATTCCGCCCATTGTTCGGTTGTATAATGCTCTGTGCTTCCCAACCGATTGGCCCTGTACTTGCGGTTCCATATACGTACTTGTTCGGGATTGCGTTTTCTCCATTCGTACACAGCAGTCAAAACTTTACCATGGTTAGCCGCTTGCCATGCGGCTATTTCAGCTTGCCGTTTCTTTGGGTTTCTGGCATAGCATATTCTATGGCTTTTGTTACCCATTTCTTTTACTTTGTCAGGGTTGTTTACCTTCCATTTCTTTACTGCAATCCTGCGACGTTCTGCTCGGGTCAAGATAGGAGGGGCATTGCACCCCTCCAAATTGAGTATGAGCGTTGCACTCATATCACGATTTCACCCGTGACCGGCCCAGCAGGGGGCTCGATCACTGAGGCATCAACGGCTACTTCCGCGTCTGCGGCAGCAGCCTGTTGTTCTGCTTCTTCAGCTTGCGCTGCGTAGGTCGCCTTGCGATTGGCGAACTCAAGGAACAACGCTCCGAACTTAGCGCGATCTTCTTGCTTCAGAGGTGCGATGTCCTTGAAGCCCAGGGTCCAGTAAGTTCCTTTTTCCTGGGGCACGCAGCAAATCTTGAAACTAACGTCAAAGATATTTGGCATCGTCTTGAGCAGGGGATGCCACTGACCGGCATCGACTGCCGCTTTGACTTCTGCATTGCTTTCCATCAGCAATTTGTTGTCATTCTCCGCAGTTGCCCGCATGAGATGGATCATCTTCGCCACATTTCCCATGCCCTTCTTGAAGGGCTCAATGCTCTTACCTTTGACGTTCAGGTAATATGGGAGCTGAGTAACGCGGTCAGCAAGCACGCAATGCCAATATTCCCTGCACTTCGGCAGGTATGGACGCAAATCAGATATGCCCTGTTTTTTGGCTTCTCGGTACTTGTCCCACGATGCCCTCGGGCATGTCGGAACGAAACGACCACTTGCATCGCGGTATCCACATTTCACTGCCTGCGGAATCTTTGCTTTATCATGGGGCTCTACGTTGTCAAGTGAGAAGCAAATCTTACTATCTTTCGAGTAGTCTTGACCCTCAAAATAGGCACGTTGCTCCATTGGTTCCACCAGCAACACTACCTGCATTTCATCATAGTGCTGATTAGTGTCTGTGACGCGCAGCTTGCCAGGAATTGCACTTTCCTGGTGCGTCATCTTCTGAACAATCTCAATAGTGGATGGGGATACTGAGAAGATGCGGCTATTAAGGCCGAGCCCTCCCTTTTGAATATCGGTTTGACCGAGTACTACAAGTTCTTCTGCCATACGTTATGTTAGCTCCTTTGGATGTTGTACGTGAGGCTGCAACTACATCTAGTATAGCACAGGTCTCACTAATTGTCAACTCTTTCGTTAAACCAGTTGCTCTTGCAGTTCCTTGGCTTTTGATGCGGCCAGTTCAGCAGCCGATATGATATCCTCTGCCAGTTTAACCAATGTGGCAGCAGCATAATATTCTTGTGGCATGGGCTTATTTGAAGCAAGCATTTGAGCAAAGATATTGCCAGCGATGCTTGCAATAGTTGTGGTGCGCATGCTGATTTGTTCTGTGATCTTCTGATGGGTAAGCTTGGCGGTAGCAAGATGTTGCTCTGCAGTTTCAACAGATAGTCTTAACAGCTTCTCGTTTAGTGCCCCATTGTCAATAATCCTGGCATCATTAGGCTTCATATTACTATTCCCATTCCCCGCGCCCGGATGAAATCTGCGCTGGTGATTTTCAGCTTGGTTGGCGCAAATGGAATCTCTACATTCTCTACCCCATCAAAGTCATCTGGCAGGATTTCATCTGCCAGCAGTTGAGACATGAAATCTTGTGGAAGATCGGAATACATTTCCATGATATCTTCCATAGGTTCACCGTCACGCAGCGCCCCTCTAATGTTCATCAACATGGCTTTGGAATCAAGACCCTTCATTTTTCCTCCTACCAATAATCGTTAAATGCACCTGCCATTGCCAGTTCTTTCATTCTTTTGTGAAACCATGGTCCATGTCCTTCGGGCTTAGGATTCTCTACATGAACCATCTCATGCAGCAAAGAAAGATAGGCATGCCTCTTGCATTCTCTATCTTTCCATCGAATTTGAATGCATGTAGGTTTGGGTATGCTCAGTCTTTTGCTGCCAGCATAAATAAGCACTGGAGTATTCCCAAGCTTTCCTTTCCTATCTAATTCCCGTGTGAAAAATGTAGGCAAATCTTTGGGCAGCTTATTATGAAAATATTTGTAATTGAAATGCAGGTATGCATAGTGAAGGTCAAGGTTGGTCACTGGCCCTTTGCCTGTTGATCCCGCGCTCATTGTCCCTCCTTATCCTGCTCTTTCATCTTTTTGATTTGTACTTGATACTGCTTCTCATAAACATCTGCTATTTCTTTGAGTTCTTTCTTAGAGCGGGCTTTACTGAGTGGTGAGAGAGATTCTATGTACCGACGGCGACCGCTGCCTGTAGGATTCTTCAGATAATCCAAAAGCTTCACAGGCTTATCAAGGTGCCCATCATAAACCATATCCAGCTCGTCTATGAGTACACAGTGTCTTGTCCTTCTTCCAGAATACCGTACCGACGCAATTATCGGGCTAAGGGCAAAGGTATAGCCATGCTGTTTTAGAATGGGTTTGAATGCAATTGTACTAGTTCCCAATTTTCTTATGGGAACAGCTTTGCACACTTCATCCACAGTAAGGCCCAACAAAGAAGCGATGGCTACTTGTGTGCAACCGTTATCATGCCTCAATTCTTGACGGATGAACTTGCGTGCTATCATTAACTTTCCTTTGGTAGCTGGGGTGCACTGTACTTAACTACTTCTTCGGCAGGAAGAGTTGCCAAGACTCGTTGTTCAATTTCAGATAAGTCAAAAGAGAATATCTTGGCCGCTGCTTTTAGTTTCTCATTTGGTTCAGGAGGATTAGTCACCGCATCAACGAACACCTCAGCATCTTCCTTATCCAGCTCTATAAATTCTGGTTTTTCAATGCTAATGCGTCCAGTAATCGTGCCACTATTCTCGTCGATAGGAACAATCTTAGCAAGTAATGCTTCTGCATCACGCAGCTCTTTCGGCTTGTTTCTCAATGCCGCACGCTCTGCTTTTGCAGCAGCTTTCTTCTGCTCTTTTTCCTGAGCTTTCTTCTCACGGTTAGCAGCAACTAGTTCAGCGCGCGCTTGTTTGCGTTGCGCCATCTCTGCTTCCTTCGCAGCTTCTTTGAGTTTCTTTCTGATCTCCTTGCGCACATGTTTCTGATCTTTCATGCGCTCGTTGGTCAGCTTCACACTTCGGGACAGACTGAGTGCATCGAGGAAGCCCTCGAAATCTTCTTGGAAATCTTCGGGCAGTGTATGCCAAGGATCAAACTCCCCATCAGCTTTTCCCAACCGAATGATCCAGCGGTCAGCAACATCAGCATCAAATTCTTCTTCATATGCAGCTTCATAGGCTGCAGTCTGATAAAGGTATTCAATGTAAAGGTAGTTCGATGATTTCCAATCAATGAGCGACAACCTACTCACAAAATGCTCTGAGCAGCACGTTGGGTCATCACAAGAACTGACGTATGCAAGGCCGTCCATCGTGCCTGCATAGGAATATTTCTTGCTATAAATCTTGCGTTCAGTTTCTAGCCATTGGACATTGTGTGCCTTCATCCATGCAAGCGCAGCTTTGACGCAGCTTGCAGCACGTTCATCTCCTGGCAGATTCGCTAGCTTACTTTCTATGGCCTGACGGTGCTCTATCTGAGCATCCAAATTGCCTGTTTCCTCAGCCACGCGCAGCGCGATCACGGACTTGATGTAGTACTCAAGCCACGTATGCGCCATGTGTCCAACATCGCCAGCCTCTACCTTTGCATCATTGGGAGCAGACTTGGCATCAAGCAGCAACTTCTCGAAGGCATCCCAATGCATCTCGGGAAGATAAAATCCGCCATTAGCTTCTTTCTCTGCCTTCGGCGCAGTGTTGAGTATCTTCTGGACTACCACCTTTGCAGCCCACGGCACGAGCGCATTGGACTTATCAATGATGTGGCAGATGGTCGTAACGCCATCTTGCGGGGTCAACTGCCCTAGCTCTCCAACGAGGTAGTAGATATGTTCATCCGTTTGAAAGCGTAGTTCTACCGAGCCATTATAAAAGAAATAGGGCTCAGTCACTCCATTGAATTTGTCAATGAAGGCATCCAGCGCACCCTCTTCAGATACGAAATCAAGAGGGGTCAATGTTTTTTCAGCGGCAGAAGTGAGTAGGTCAGTACCATTGGATTCACTGGTATCCCCGCCGAACTGTTTCATGAATTGATCGAATGACATTACTGCTCCTCATCCTCTGTGTTTATATATCCCAGACCCATGCAATACCCACAGGCAATTTGCTTCTGTATTGGGCAAGGGGCTCCATCACCACAGTCACCATCACAGTCGGGGTGATGTGTGGTTACAGCATACCAGCCATTCCCGTCGCAATACCAACAGCGTTCCCTTGCCATGCTTTACTCCTCAGGGTGCAATTTAGTGGCAAGCACAATCACTGTTGAGTACACCACCTGGATGGCTTTCCCTGTAATCTTTTGGGCTCATAAAAGGGCTTTCTGCATCAGGATCGGACAGTAATCCTGTATCAAAATATCGGATTCCCCTGCAATTAGGGCAAAGAGAATACCCTTCTTGGCACCTATTGCCACAATCACAATACATTTTGATTCTCCTCATCATCGGTTTGCCATTGCGATCAATGTTCTGATCGACAACAACCTTGCCGGTGAGTAACTTTGCATTGACAGCGGTAGTCGCTTCCATTGGTTCCTCCGATGGTTCATTTACGCGCACGATGTTTGCCAACATAACTAACACCGCCTTGGCTTACCTACTTTGAGGAATGTCCTGTCAAACACTTTGCATACTGACAAGCGATAGTCTCTGGTACATTGATGCTATCTCAGCCAGAGCAGGATTCATCCGTCTGATTTCAGAACGGCTAAAGGTTATGCGCGTGAATGAAACATCAGACTGCCGGTATTACTTCCCAAACTTGAGAGACTTTCGTGTTCATGGCGATGCCACGTCTGTCGTACACCATACCGTCGATGACGTTAAACACATGGCATTTCTTATGCACGATGAATCTACCGTGCTGAAGATTCCTGATGACATGGGCTAGGCTCATGTTAAGCTTGACAAACCTTGTCTTGACGATGTAGTTACCAACGCGGCGCGGTTCCATCAGCCATTGGATAAATGCGAATGGACAGTTGCGCTTGCGACCAGCGTTATCCAAGATCATGTGAGCGTAGGCATAGGGAACATCACAGGCGATTGCAATGGCTTCTACTGTGCAATCCATGTTCTCGGACCAGCCTGCCCGCTCTTTCAGCATTGTTTGATACCGTTCCATTGCGGTTATAGCACGCATTGTCTCACCTTCTTCTGTTTCATCACAGCCCTGCCATGCTTCGTGGTGGGAGTGATAATGGTAGTGGTCCAACAAGACTTGGTTTGCTTGGCTTTCGACACTTTGGCGTGGTAATGGCTGTGGTAACTGCTACTCTTGGCCGATGCCAGCGTGCAACACAGCAACACGATGCAAGCAAGAGTTTTCATTTGCTCCCCGCAAACTTAGCGAGCATGATACGCACCGCCATGTTCTTTCCAAGGATGTGATACTCACCACGCCAGCGTATGATGCGCCAGATTGTTCGCATGGTTCCCCCTACGGTGTAACGTGAAATCCGATCAGACGAGCGATGTCCTGACCTTGCTTGACAAACTCGCTCGGGCTATACAGCTTGACATCGGCTCCCCCTTTAAGGGAACCGAACTCGACGACCATCTTGCCCGAAATAGGGTCAGCGGTGATCGTTACCTTGCGCCAGTTGAGACGCTGCTGGAGTGCTTCACCCTCTTGTGCAGCTTGTTTCGTGTCACGTTCATGCCAAGCAGGTGCTTTCACTTTCCCTCCGTGCTAGACTGTCTTTTACGCAACACCGTAGCGGCTGAGCGTTGCACCCAAACGGTTACGGTGCCAACGATCTGCCTTGAACTGAGCTTTGCGCGCTTTCTCTTTCGCTTTGGCCGCTTTGGTTGCAGCCTTACCAGTCGCGCGCTTAGTCGCTTTGGCAATAGAACTGGTTGCGATAGCTATTGTTTCCAGTGTATTTTCAAGCGCAGCTATCCTAGCCAGCATTTCCTCAGTTGTAAACATAATCTTCCCTCCGCATTAAGCGAATTGATCGCAGCGTAAGCGCAGGATGTTCCCAGACCCGTGCTGTGCCCAGACAGGCTACGACATGCTTGCGCTGCTATCAACCCGCTTAATACACGTATTCGCCAGCAAAACTATGCCAGCGTACTTTGCCACGAATTGCAGATACCAACCACCAACGAGAAAGTAATACCACGCCCATTGATACCAAGGGTAATGGATGATTTCCATGTTAGAACCTCAGCGCATGATTGCGCGGCGCTATACCACGCGCTTTTGATGTGTTGGGAACTGTGATGTGTACGCCAGGGTTATCCATTGCAACCTCTAGCGTGGAATCAATGTCAGCGTCACCGATTGCCGACACACGATGCAGCGGAACTTCGGTAACATTACCTTCGTTTCTGATGGTAACGTAACCACGTTGGTTACTTTGGTAACATAGGGTAGTCATAATTATCCCTTAGCGTCATATTTCCAACCAGCACGCTAGTCGCAAATATGACGCGGCGAGACACAATGATCCCGCCGCGTATTTGTCTTGAAGCTGCTGGCCGATTACGCCGAAGCGGTTTCGGACTTGGCAGGCTTCTCGCTCAGTACCGCAGCGTTATCAGCAAGGAACTGCTGAAGCTGCGGGATGCTGGCGATAATGGTGCGCCACTGCGAAGCGTACAGCGTCACAGGGAAGCGTCCCACGCCGTAGAACGACAATGCACCCTTTTCACTGACGCGCATTGACGTGCCCTTGGCGTTCTTGTTAGCGACAGCTTTCTCCAGCTCAGTGATGCGCTGTAGCAGCTCATCGTGAGTCGGTTCAACCACTACCGGCTTTGTATCCATGATGTTCCTCCGATTGTTACTACCGTAACCAGTTGGTAATGGTCACGGTAACGTGCGCTTGTAGCACACGAGTTACCACGGTAACGATGCGGAGCGTTACTATGGTAACTTGCACGCTACTTGCATGTGACACACTTAGCCCTTAGCGTTGATTGGCACCTACCAGAGCGCCATTTCGAGACGGAGTTATCCCTGAGCGTTTAGCGTTGGGACGGTTATGCCGAAATTCTCACCCAAATGACGGTGATGGCGGCAGACACTAATAGCTTTAGCGAGAATATCGCTAGTGCAAGATTAGTCATTTTACCCTATACCTCCCATGGCGCATTGCCTTGGCAGCATCTAACGGTAATGCCGTCACTGATGTTACCAAAGCGTAAAATTCAGACGCAGAGACGCGCGGAATTGATTGGCGCGCGTGTTTAAGCCGTGGGTCAACTTGGGGCGCTATACGGCTATGCGGTTTCTCGTAATGCAAACCCTTTGCCATGATGATTACCTCCGTAACCTTACCGAAGTAACCTATTGCTAAGTTACTTTGGTAAGGTGCTTAGTTCGTTTCAAGGTTACGTTAGTAACCTAGTTTGTCGTTTCTAAGCACCTTGGTAATATCTATTGGCCGCTTTCTAACCCGCTTTGGCTCGTCCGATGCCGTATTTTTTGCCGGTCATGCTTGCTAAATCCTGCTAGTTTGTAACAGAATTGAGTTAAACGGTAAACAATTCAATCACTTGCACGCAGTTTGTTAGTTTGTCCGACTAAAATACGGTATCGCGTTTACTTTGTCGCGGGTACCGTTCAGCCTGTTAGCTATACCATTTCCCTTTGTATCGGCATGACTATAGCCGTTTTTACGGCTAATTGTCGCGGTATAGCAGGTTACTTGCGTAACCTATTCAGACGCCGATGATTAGACAGGATTTAACTACCGACGCATAGAATCACGCGCGGGTCACCTATCGCGTCACCGTTAATAAATAAACGGTGATGCCGTCTCGCTGGAGACATTTCATTTCTCGACATCTAGGACAGCTCAGCTTAACGACCTATGCTGATGACGTTGGTGATGGCTCACCTGTTTCTCGCCGTCCCTGTTTCATTCCCGCTTTCTGTTTTCTCTCAGATTCGCCGGACACTTTTGCATGTAGCAGCCAGCTTGCCAAAGTTTTCCAAACGGCTGTAAACTCTTGATTCTAAACCAAATAGAGTTTTGGCCCTATTTCGGGTATTTTGCCAAAGTAAAGGGCCGTTTTCTTTGTTTTCAATCACTTGCGGGCACACTTTGTTAAATTGGTGCGGAGTCGCAGCTAAGTTATTGAAAACAAAGGGAACATTTGGTAATCAAAATGACAAAAAATGGTATTACTTTGACACTTTATCGTATCCTCAACAACTTACAAGCCAACCTAAAATGCTAAGTGACTGAAAATCCCTGTAAGTTGTTGATGTTGACTGACACTATTTGTCATTAGCCTTATTGTTACCTATGGGCTACCTTTTGCTGCTAAGTCCTTTGTTGTCTGCCACTTACGGGAAAGTAACCGTTTGCCTAGCTCACAAAAGAATTCGCAAGTGATTGAAAACAAACGACTTGCAAGCGGCGGTTTGTATCTTCTATTATGCAGTTTTTCGTGTAAATTTTACATAGCAATCGTGTAATTTTTACACGGTTCGGCTGATTGCTCGTCTGCTGGTAATGCCTATATTGTGCATTATCTGCACACTAAACCCGAGCCGAATAAACAAACACTCCAATAGAGTACAAGGGTAACAGGGACCATAGTAACAGGGTGGCCCATTGGTAATCCTTTGTGCATTACTATGCACAGTAGCATTACCTTACTTTGGTAACTACCGGGATATCCTAATTACCGTGTAAAAATTACACAGTACCATCGGGTATCCAATGGATTACCAATGTAATCCCATTGCATTACCGTAGGAACACCCCGTTGCATTACCGAAGTAACCCTCACAGAGCAAGGCATCGCCTTGCACAGTGTAAATTTTACACTCTCCTAAGCATTACCTATGGGGCACCCTACACAGGCTATCGTCTGAGGCATAGGTAAAGCATGGTATGGCGGGAGCACACGCGCGAAACATGGGCCCATCGGTCCCAGATAGATTTGCCAAAACACAAGGTCTACAACTCCTTTGTTTTCATACATTTCAGCCCTTTTGCATCCCCAAAAGTCCATATTTCAGGCGTTTTTGAGTCTAAAACCATCTCTTTTGGGCCTTCGTACATCAAAATATACGAGTAATTCTTACATACCGCGTAATTTTTACACAAGTGACCGTTATAGTCTACAAAGAAAACTTCGTTTCCCAAGCTATCTCCCGTGCATATATACACAGTGTAAAATATACATTGATGTGGTTATTCTTTTAATGGTGTGGTTGACATTCATACTTATTTGTGGTATACTACTAAGAGTGGAGAGTATTATGTCAGAAGAGCAAATCATCGTAGAGCACTTGCAAAACGTTGTGGCTGTTAAGGATAATCCATCTTCATGGGTCAAACCGACGGAAGAAACAGCACCTTCATACCAAACAGACATCAATATTAAAAGTCGTAGACGAAAAATGCTCTACTCTGCCATGCAAAGGGCTCGTAATGAGCAGATTCCATTCAACTTAACCATTGAAGACATCGTAATACCTAGCCATTGCCCAATCCTCGGCATTCCATTATTCTACAGTGATGGTAAACATTTCAATAACAACTCACCATCTCTAGATAAACACATCCCATCACTCGGGTATGTCAAGGGCAATGTGTCGGTTATCTCTATGAAAGCAAACAACTTAAAACGTGATGGAACCAAAGATGAAATAGTTGCAGTAGCTGCTTTTATGTTACGCGGCTTACCACTCGTAGAAGCAGGGCCTCCATCATACATCCCTGTGAAAACAAAAGGCATACTTATTGGGCCTCGCTTTCCAAACGGACGCTTCCGATGGGAACCAGGAATCAATAAAAGAACCAACACTGTATGGCTTATGCCTAATGGTTCCAGTGGTTTCAAAGGAATGAATGGCACACACAATGGATATAACAGGCTTATTGGCCCCTTACGCGCGAACGGTAAATTCTACTCGGATGGACAAACTACATCTCAAAGCAATCTTCGATTAGTGCTATCCAATAGTAAACAAAAGGTTTTTGAGGTGTATATTGCCATGGAAGCCTTAGGCACTACCATAGAGCAAACAAGGCTAGCCGCTCGGCAAATGAACATCTTCAAAGGTGAGCATATCGGCAAAGATTGGTATTGGAGCCTTCCAACGTCCTCGTAGGTCATTTCGTAGGTCAAATCCGACGCACAAAGCCCATATTTTTATACAAGTTAGCAGAATCCCGTCTACAAGCAATGGAAATGCAATGGTTTTTGCGTCGGGAGCTGCGCCGGGAGCTGCAGCGGGTCCTACCACGGCACTTCGTGGTCTACGTTAGGTCTCCGTTGGGTGCAGGAGCGCGAAGAAAACCTGGGGTACGAGGGAAGGCCCTGGGAGCCCTACGAGGGGCACTTGTCGGGGAAACGGGGGAAAGGGCGGGTGACGCTCTGGGAACGCTCTGGGGAGCGCTGCGCGCGCAGCGCTGGCTCCTCTGTGATCTGGAGAGACCTGCTTTGTGGCGTTTTATCGTGCCGGGACTATTTGTGCATATTCTGCACGGTATGCATAGACAAAAAAAAATGCACCACCCAGGGGATTCCTGAGTGGTGCATGGCATGCGCTCGCTTTGGACGCTATCGGTTTTCTATCGGGATAAAACTGCGTCCCTATTTGGTATTTCCGGTAATGCTACGCCAATGTTCCATGTTGGCTTTGTGGTAGGCATTGGTTAATTGCTTGATCAGCTCGTAGACTCGATTCATGGCTTCACTGGCTGGAGGGGGTTTCAGAAGTTCACGAAAGGTGCTCCTAAGCATCTCATAATGGGTTTGGCAACAATGATTCGGTACTCCATCGGCTCTTCCCCAATACCGCCTAGTTGGGGTGTTCTCGCAGCCATGGAAATCACATTTCAACTGTTCTTTCATTTGCTCTCCTATATTTGCAGATACCGCTGCAATGCCGGTTAAAAAAGTGGATCGACAAAGCCCTCTGGTATCTTAGGTAGGGCTACACCCCAATTAGCCATAGAGTGCGTGCTGTCGGAGCAGAATTTGATCTGCCCATCAGTGATCTGGTAATGGCAGACGAATGGGATGGTATTTCCCTTGCTATCCCGTCTCCATTCTCCTGTCCAATTACCGTTGGCAAAAACCCGCTGGAGACCGAAGTGCCTAAAGCTGGGATGAAAGGTTGGTCTCTCTAAGTTGCCATTGAAGGTCCAGGTAGAAGGCAGAATGTGCATCTCTTCACAGCCTGGGCACCAATGGGCAAAGCCCCCTTGAGTTTTCCGTAAAACACTACTGACTTGTCCCATAGATTATAACCTGTTCTCAAAACACTCGTTTGGTGCGCCGTGAGAGGCTCGAACTCCCGACCCTTCGCGTGTAAAGCGAATGCTCTACCACTGAGCTAACAGCGCGTTTGGTAGAGGATGCTGGTGTCGATCCAGCTTGGCAACGCTAATCTGGCGCTTGAAGGGTTTATAAGACCCTGCCCCTTGCCGAAGGCTCCTCCATGATGGTCGGTGAGGAGGGATTTGAACCCCCGATCCCATGCTCCCAAAGCATGTGCGTTACCAGACTACGCTACTCACCGAATGGAGCGGACTGCGGGGATCGAACCCGCGACATCTTCCATGGCAAGGAAGCATTCTACCGCTGAACTAAGTCCGCTTGTTTTTGCATCGTTCCAGGGTATTACTCAGGAACAATCTGGGCCTTTTGACTGCTTACTACAAATTGATGCTTAACTTCACCATCAACAATCACATTCTTTAGAATGCCTGGAGCAGTATCAGTCCCATGCTGATATATGAAATCACCTTTGCCTTTTTCTGGTCGGAGAGTTTCGTACACAACGCGCAATTCTTGAATTGCCTTCTTGACCTGGTTTTCACGCTGATTGTTTCTAGCGCTGCCTGTCTTGACTTCCATGAGCACGATTGCCTTTAGGTCTCCATCATGCAGGCCATCAAAAATGATATAGTCTATTGGATTGCCAATGAAGTGTGCATCCTTAGGATTGTAGGAGAACCCATCGAGAAATGGAGCGAGTTGCTCAGTAATCAAACCGCGATTCACCCGATTCGATTGCTTAATGGCATCGGCACGTTCCGTTGCAGTATGCTCTGCTACCCATTCTTTGAAACGAATCTCTGCCTGCTTATCGGCAAGTTCTCTCACCTCTTTGTTGGCAATTTGCGTGGCAGTGACCATAGCATTCTTCGTCACGGCTATTACCGAAGCATCACACTGCGCTCGAACTTCAGCCACTCTACGTTCCACATCAACCTTGCTACTCCTATGTGCATCCCACGCAACCGCATTGAAGGCAAGAATGACTACAGCAATCAGCACGATAAGGAAAACTGTCATAGTTACTCCCTGGTCTTTCTTTTAACTTCCATGACTTCTTCTGGTGTCTCTTTTACTGCGATTGTAATACCAGATTGTTTGAGTATAATATATGAGCCACCCAAAGAAGGAACCACTGTGGACAAATCATCTGCATCCACATAGACTTTTCTATCAGGGTTGTTGAAATCGTGCAGCGTCATTGTTTGGTCAGCCATGATTCCGTTCCATCCATTCTGTCGATAACTTTCATCGAGCCTATCTTACCTAAGACCCACCATAAGATTTTCTGCACAGTTTTTCCAATCATCCATCGCGCTATAGGAGGAGCCTCAGTCACAACACCATCAACAACAACGATCCCATAGCAAGCATATGAAAGTTCCACCTGATAGAGTTCAATCATTTGTAATTAATCCTAAAGTTAGAATACAACAGTAAGTCCAAATACTTCTGTATAGTCAGGGTTAACAAGGATGTAACCACCATCAATGCTTTCGTCAATATATACCTGTGTCATCCATGGATACCCAGGCCACATCAATGTGCACGGAGTCTGAAGAGCAAAGTAAACCCCGCCGAATTCAAATGTGGAACCGAATAAACATGAATTGCCGTACCAGTAGAAGCCAGGGGCTCCAAAGAAAAATCGGTGACCTACACCGAAGTTATGAGTAAAGAACCTACGGTCAAATCGACTACCATCCCAATGCTTTTGAGCATTGCGTTTGCCTTTTTCAAATCGCCTATCAGCATGCTGGCGAATCTTTGCCAGACTACGGTCATACTTTACTTGTTCTCGGCTTTGTTTTCTTATGGAGCGATTTTCCTCTCTACGATTATTGCGCTGTTGGCGTGACTGATATATTCCATTCGATTGATTAGACTCACGAGCCTGCAATCTGCGCTCAGTCGGTGTCAGGCGACCAGCATGTGACGTGTTGCCCTTCGGTGCATGATAGGTTGGCCTCGATGGAGCATGATAGGTTGGTGGCGTTGCAAAAGTCAGCGCCGATAGAATGAGAGTGCAAAGCAATACGGTAAAGATCGACTTCATGATTCTCCTTAATTTGACTTACGATGTTTTTGTGGTGGAAACTGCGCAGAGGGAACCTGCGTTTTTACTTCTGACTTGATCGTTGTATATCTTGGTTTGCTAAATTTTTGTGGTGGAAAGATGCCAGGAGCAGGACTGCGCTTTGGCTCTGGTATGACTTCAGCAAAGATAGTTGAGTGTCCTAGAAGAATGGCCGCGACTGTCCTATGCGTTCCTTGTACAATCAATAAATCGTGCTTCAATAATATAGGAAGCCAACGTTCCCCTTTTAACCAGCGATTAGCATATGACTGGCACAAACCTATATTCTGCCGCTTGACTTCTTTGAAATGGGCTTCTTCTTTATTCCTGTCTACAATTGCTGCTATCGAAACTTCCGTGATCTGCATTTGGTTCCTTACTGAAGAGGATTCAATCTGACATTTTTCTGTGGAATAGGTGTGCGCCGAATTGCCTCAAGCAATCGGTCAGCTCTGTATTGCCATTTGCTGCCACCATCAGCAGTTTTACCAAGGGGCCTTGCTTCGGGAAACACGCCGCCATAAAGCGGTGGTTTATCATTGGGGCTTTTCAGCACGACGAATCGTTTGCCAAGACATTCCTGTGCAATATCTATGATGTCCATTATTTAATCCCAAACAGCAATTTCCAGAGTTGTACGATTCTGCGAACTTTTACAACTGTGGTCATTTCTTCCTCTTTACCATGAGAGTAGCAACTGGAGCCGCGCTTGGGCAAACATCTGCTTCGACAGGTTTAGGTTCTATCTGTTTAATCTTTTTTCCTGTCTCATCAATCACAAATTCTAGATCATAAGAACTGAAATCTTCTAAATGCCCACCCTCGAACTTAAGTTCTACCCTGCGATTCCATTCAGGTTCGGGCTTACATCCTGGCCCACCAATAATCTTAACAGTGCGCTCAGCAACAGAAGAGTTGTGTTTATAATGATTACGACTTTTTAAAACAGCATGAAGCCCTGTTATATCCCGCCCAAAATCATTCAAGATATTTCCCCTGTCATCTACCCAGACTAAAGTCTGGGCTTGTAGAACCAAACATCGGCTCCACGATTGGCGTGATGACCCACGCCCTGCCCGCAATATTGCGAGCAGCGTTTAGGTCGGCATTCTCTGCGTGACCGCATGAGATGCAGACGAACTTATCCTGAGTCTTCCTGTTCCGTTTGTCGGTATATTCGCACACTGAACACTGACGGCTGGTATTGCGTGGGTTTATTGTTACGACCGCAACCCCAGCAAGCCGTGCCTTGTACTCAATGAACGACCGCAACTGATAGAACGACCAAGAATGCAATCCTGCTCGCTGGCTTCTCCTAACCGTTATCCTGTCCCTGATACCGCTCAAGTCTTCTAGAGCAATACCTCGACAGGTGCCTTTAGCTGTGCGAACGATTGCTTTACTGACTACGTGATTTGTATCTCTGGCAAATCGTGCTTCTTTGCCCGATAGTTTTCTTAGGTGACGCTTTGCAGACTTTGTGCGTGCCTTCTGAAGGGCAGAGCGAAGTTTACGATGTCTGAATCTGACATTCTTTACCTTGGAACCTGAATAGACATTGCCATCTGAATCTGTGGCAATCTGAGCGACACCTAAATCCACGCCCAGAGGTAGAGCATATTTCTGATACTGTAGTTCTGGCTCATACATCTCACAGCAGGTCGCAAGATAGAACTGTCCGTCTTGCAACAGCAAGTCCGTCTCGCCCTTCTGTGTGACAAGTTGTTCTTTCTGGTGTTCTCCACAGACGAACGGGATTGTCTTCCTACCATCTACAGTCCAGATGGAAACGGTGTCCTTCTTCCATGACAAAATCCTGAGGTCGTAGGTTATTGCTCCAAATGGTTCGTATGTCCTGAGAGTCTTCTTGTCCAACTTATATGAGTCGGCAACCTTACGAACAACATGGATTACGGCTTGTGCCGACAGCAGTGGGAACATCTCACGCAGCGGAAGGTAGTATGCCTTCTGCATTCTAAACTTCCCAAAGACACGGGACTCAAACACCTGCTCCGAGAGCCAAGTGCAAGCAGCATTGGCAAGGGCCATTGTGCGGAAGAGAAATGAGCCTGTCTCTGCATCGTACTGCAATTTTATTTTCGCTGTGACTTGCATCTCTCTCCTTTCTTAGTTAGGTAGTTCGCTTCCTCCCAGATTAAAATCTGGGATTCCGCTCACAGATTATTTTGATGACTCCGCAAGAACACCTACACGACCACATAGTGTGATTGCAGGTCGAGTTCTCTGCTCGTGAGATAACCCGCCATTCCCCCCACGTCGTTCCCGTCAAATTTACTAGATGTCGCATAAGCAATCCTTCCTAATCCTAACCAGAAGCCCATCGAGTACGGGAGTAAACGAATTGGGAACGCGGACTTTGGCACAAGTAGCCACTGTGTCCACAGGCTTATCTACCACATTGTTTTTGTGACTAAGTTTCGTCGCCAAGTGTTTTCTCCTTCCCGTCTCAATTATTTGCTCGCTTTGTTTCCACGTATCTGCTCTCACTATCAGTACAAACTAATCGAAGTGAATGGTGAGGCTGACCACATCCACTTCCTAATCGAATGTCCACCGACTGCTTCTATGTCTTCCGTTGTTGCTCGCCTCAAAGCCGTCTCCAGCAAGTTCTTCCTCAAGCGTTACGGCGCTCAGTGTTGGGGAAAACATGAGCGTACTTTGTGGAACGCTGGTTACTTTGTAGCGTCCACAGGTGGAGTGACCTTAGAAATCCTCAAGAAGTATGTCGAGAATCAAGGCCGTCGCTAACCCAGACAAACGTCTGGGATTGCGCTCCTCAACTTCCGTTCATCTCAACAGTTGTGCACATTTACTTGCTCCAACATGGACCGATGTTGCCATCATATTCCATGACCACTTTTTTCATTACCTCAGCACCCGCCCGTGTGAAAGCATCACCAACGGTTTTGAATACTTGCTCACCAAAACGTTTCGGACACTGTACGATAAGTTCATCGTGAACCATTGACAGAATCTTTGCTTTTAGTGGTGGCAGTAAATGCCAGAGATAACCTTTGCCATTTCTGTCAAAGCCACATCCCATAGCACGCTTGATGATAGAAGCATTGGTTCCCTGAATGCACATGTTCTTACCACGCCGCTCAATTAACCCATACATGCCTCTATAGGCAGATGAGATTTCCTTGGTTGATGGCTTACGGTGTGTGAGCAGGTATTCTTCTTCTTCAGTAGGGTTACGGAATTCCCGCGTCTTGAATGCGAGTATCTGTGCTTCTGCATCTTCATCTTCAAGAAGAAGTCTATCTTCATGCTCCTGAATGAAAAACTCACGCGCAGTTTCCCATGTAGGCTCCAAGAATAAACGACGGCGACCAAACATATCGCGTGCTTCTTTTCTAAAACGCGCCTGTTGACCACTTTTTTTCAAGTAACCCCAGATATCAGGGAACTTAGCTTCGTGAAGCTCCATCAGCGCTTTGGCTTCATCTACCGTGCAACCGATAGCATCTGCCAATGCTGCAGGACCACCACCATAAGCAAGCAAGAAATTCGTAGCTTTATTTCCATCACGACGCTTCTTATGCTTCGGGCATTCACACTTTTGCCTGGATAATGAACCGTCAGGCTTGAGTGCAAAGTAAGCGCAAGGAGGGACGTGCACATGTTCGAGCACACCCTTCTTATTCTTCTTCATCAACGGAGTGCCATCAGCATTGAAGCATGGTATCCGTTCACCTTTCTTATCGTTCGATTCTTCTACTGTCCATCCATTAGGGTGTATAAGAGATTTTATTTGCTCAGCAGGCCATTCAGCAGGATACAAAATTTCTGTACCTACAGAGTGAACATCGTGGCCTTGAGCAAAAGCTCTAATCCACGTCTCTGCATTTGCAAGTTCTGCGATGATGCGCAGCTCGGCACCTGACATATCAACAGTAACGATGACATATTCTTCGGCTTTCGTCTCACAGTCTTCACCACACTTCGGGCACTTCCAAACGGTGTACTCTGGGCCGCTCGCACATTCGAGGATGTATGCTTCCTCTTCACAACAGGTTGATATGCGGATCGACTCATCGGGTGGATCACATATGAAGCACTCTCGAACATCATCATCCTTCGGCAAGTTCTGGCCGTTGGGTTTTGAAGATGAGGAGCGACCCGTTTCTGCTTCAAGTTGATTGTACTTACAATGCAGACGACCGTCGCCTGGATTTAGCCAACCCTCTTCTTTGCACGGATGGGTAGTCCATTGCTTTGTCCATGACTCACCATAAGTTCCAATTTCCTTTTTCAGTTTGTTCAAACTAAGTAGTGGCGGAATCAATGGTCTATCGAAAAAGTTCTGAAGAGTATCCTTGTCGGTTTTAGTGATGGTTTTATAGCCATGCATCCGTGAAAAGGCAGCAAGTAGTTGTTTGCCTGAATTGTAGTTAATGAAGGCTTCGCCTTGGCACTTGCCGATTTTCTCCTTGGCTTTGGTTCTCTTCTTGGATAACTCCATGTAAGTTACGCGGGCTGCTGCTTTCTGATCCCTGCGCAACTGTTCCATATCTTTATACTTCTTCTTCAACTCTGCACGAAGTATGGGTTCCTTCTTAGCATTGACGGCTTTATAAGCGGAACAGGCTTCGCGCTCTTCGGGTGTGGCAATGTCAAACGCACGCCATTTGTTTTCCAGAATGTTAAGCCGTGTCTCGTCGATAGCCATGCTCTTACTGCCGACGATAGGAATGAAGAATGTATCCAGCGTAGTCAAGGCTTCAACTAACTCAGCTTTGCGTTTGGTAATACGCTCCATCCAACGCGCGGTATCAAGGCGCTGTCCCCAGATACCCATATCCGTATAGGAGCCGATAGCATCATTTTCAATTTGGGAAGTGTAAACGAGATTGTCTTTGTTGATAATCTTTAGCTGCTGCTGGCGAATAGCAAGCGGCAGATAAGTATCAAGGCATGCGTATTCAATCTGAGCTTGAGTCAGAGGGGTACTGAGATCAAATGATTCTTGCAGAGTTTTGTCGATTTGCTTCTTGAAGTAACGCGCAGTGATCTTTTCCAAAGAAAAGAAGGGATAATCTTTCAGAGAGTGTGCACCTGCCTGGATCACGCGCTCAACGAGATCAGCAGAATAGAGGTGCCAGATTCTCATACCGAGATTCCAGCAGAAGATTTCGTACTCGAATGGTAGGTTCAAACCAACCTTAAGGAATCGGTTAGTACATAAGGCTGGATGCAGGATTTTCTTTACCGGATTGAAAATGCTACTATCCCTACCGATATAACCTTGGGAAGCAGTCAATTTCTCAGGGCTACCAGCAAAAGCAAGTAGGTCAATACAGAACTGTTGCTCGTGATTTCCTAGTTGGAGGGTGCGGGCACGTCGATAGTAGAAGTCTGAACAAAAGTTGGTTTCAGTATCGAGCCCAATCACCGGGGAACGATCCCAGGATTGCAATGGTGTGGATGCAACTCTGGCTAGGAACTTCTCTACCCTATCCAGACCAGCACCATCGGTAATCAACTCTGGGGCAAAACCCTTGAGTGCTTTAACATTCAAAGCAGGAAGAGCCATTGGTGCCCCGACTATCGGTTGCGTTCCCATTTTTATTTTTGCGCTCCGCGAATTTCTGTCTACGGTCTCAAGGATTTAGTAAGATTACTTACTTCTGCTGCCACATCACCAGTGGTCATTCCGAGGGCCGCAGCGATTTTTTCAAGAGCAGCAACAGTGTTCGGAACTCGTCGCCCTTCAAGGTAATGATAAGCGCTGGCCCTGGAAATTTTAGCAGAGATGGCGAAGTCTGCTCCTGTCTGATATGGTTTTTCGAGTTTAGATTTTAGCCACTCGCTGAACACCTTTGGTTCACTCATTGATTTTTTTCCTTCGAGTTCATGATTTTATTTTCGAGTTCTTGTTTTTCTAGGTCTTGACGCTCATATTGCTTACGAAGCTCTGCTGCATTCCTCTCGTGGGTCTTCCTGTTGGTCTTCCTGAGGATTTTCTTTCCTTCAGAAAAATAATTGAGGAAATCAAAGAGAGAAGATTGTGAAATAGAAGGTATCATGTAAATTTTACATGCTTCTGTGCATTGTTGTGCACAAATGCTCTGATTTTACCTCTCTTATATATATATGCCGACGGTTTTATTGTCTCACACTTATTTATTTTTGTCAAGCTTTATTTTTGGGAATTATCTATTTAACTCCTCGCTTGAGTTTGTAAATTGTTGGACTCCCGCACGTTCATCCTGCCTTCCACGAGTGTAGGAATCTTGCATCGCTTTATAAACGAGCGCCCTAATCGCCATCATACGACCACTGAGAATGTCATGTGGGAGTTGACGACAGGCTTCAAAACTCCAACACAGTCCGAAGTGCTCTTGTGCCAACTTTTCAATGTCTTTTTCATATGGATAATTCATAACTATCTCCTTTGTTTTGTTGAGGGGGTTAAATGGATAATTCCCTTATTTTTGGATAAAGGATTTGCAAAGCTTCTGCAATTGAGGGCTGCGGTAATCCGGACTGTTCTGCAGCTTTGGATTTCCTATTGAATTCTTCCTGCGCTGCAGCCGCACGTTCACAGGAGCAGGAGCAAAGTGAATTATCCAATCGGGGACGACATCCCAGGTGTGCCCCTGCTTGGCAACGGCCACACGGTGCATCCCCTAGCTTGTACCTTCGGCGCGATCTCATGTGAAAAGTATAGCACAAGTGTAGACTGAAGTCAAGGTGATGATGCGACAGCAACTTGCTGTCGGATAGTATATAAATATTTAGGTTGTTGATTCCAAAGCATTTGCACTGCTTGACAAGAGCATTACAGGTGTGCTATTATAAGTATGTCAGGAATTATTCTGGATAAAACCTATGAAGTATCTATGTAAAGAATGTGATAAGTATAAAGAAACAAAGGACTTTTCTAAAAGTAGTGACCGTTATGGAATGCCATCCAGCTCTAGGGTATGTGATGAATGCCTGCGAAAGTGTAACACAAGTTTAGGTGCATCAGAAGATGTACCCGTTATGGTGGATGTTGATAATCTTTTTCCTCATCACACAGATCGTTTTGATGGTCTTACTAACGCAGAGGGTAATGTGGTTTGTGCGCTTAACTCCATTGGTGTTACTAAGATACTGAGGAATGGATGGCCTGATTTTGTTGCTGTGATTAAAGGTTTTCCAGTGTTCATAGAGGTAAAAAGCGGACCTGATGATTTACCAAGACCAAATCAAGTTAAGATGCATAACTTGTTAAAGGGGCTTGGTTTAGATGTAATTGTAATAAATGGCGCACAAAACAGCGCTACTTTGAGCAATAAATTAAAAGTACTATTTCATAAGTACTTTCAATAACTTACAGACAAGTGCTTAAGTGTGTAAAAATTACATGGTATAATTAATAGAGTGGGGAAAGGTGTCTCCACTGGTAATACTGTGCATTATCTGCACTGATCTTCGTACTTGCCCAATGCAAGGGTCGCCGCCTGCGGTTGGGTACTAATACGGGCCGAGTTCGCCGTCGCCGTCGTGCGATTGCCTCGGCCATTCTTTTGGGCTAAGTCATTGAATTGATTGGGGCTGTGTTAACCGACCAGCCCGCCCAAGCGTTCTTGGTGGTCGTCGGGACTTGCCCCGCCTTCGAGCATAGTGGCAGTCATAGACCACCGAATCACCGTGTTGATGACACCCCACTCTGCCATCATCCCCAGGGTGGTATGCCGTGCACGGCGGTCTGAGCCACCCTAAGTTTAGCTTTTGCGCCGATTGAGTAAGTCGCAATGAAAACCCATAATGCACAGAGAGTGCAAGCATATGTTTCGCCAGTAAGTTTGGCCTCCCCATGGGCGCGGGTATAACAGCGCCTTTTTTATCATTCTGTTAGGTAGTATTTGGAGGCAGATATGGTAGTGCTACTTGTTCTTTTTACATTTGCATTTTTCTTTGGTGTTGATTGGCTCATGTCTCACCCCATTCACCTAAGCATCCCGCGCGGTACAGAATATACCACGCCTGGGTTTGAAATGCTTGGTGCTCTCGCACAAGATGGTGGTGAGAAGAAAGAAAAAGATTCTAAGCCAGTATAGCTCAGTTGGCAGAGCAGGGGTTTTGTAAACCTCAGGTCGCGGGTTCGATGCCTGCTGCTGGCTCCACATTGTCAGGTAGCTCAAAAGTTCGTCTGCCTCTCATGCGGTCACGCTGAGAATGCAGACCTAAACGCTGCCCGCAATATCGCGGGCAGGGCGTATGTCATCACGCCAATCGTGGAGCTGATGTTTGGTTCTACAAGCCCAGACTTTAGTCTGGGTAGATGACTAGGCAGAGCCCCATACTGTTAATGCGGTCGTTGGGGGTTCGAGACCCTCGGGGCCAGCCATTTGATTTTGTAAGATAGTGTTATAATACCTTGGCCGCTCGACTTGTCGCAAGACCTCGGGCGGTCTATTAATTTCAGCTCCCCGCGCCGACCGAGTAAGTCGCGGTTAAAGTCCTACCAGAAGGCAGAGCATAAAGATTCGCCCGTAGGTCGCATAGCGACCCGCGAGGGGTTGCTAAGCAACCCCGTGGCGAACAATTCCTCAGCCTGCTTGCGCCGAACTGCTGCTTATATGCTGCACGTGGCCTAGATGCGAGTGAGGAATGTCGGGCGTCCCCAATGGCTTATTGCCTACGTGGGCTCCGCGCCGATTGGAGTTGCACATGGATGCAACACTTGCTCGGCGAAACTCCGAGCATCCCCCCCCCGAGCATCACTGGCTATCGATACGACTTTGCCTTAGAGCAATTTGCCGTTCTCGATGCTGAAGTTCTCGGTTGTCCGTTCAACTAAACGCTGCTCGCAATATTGCGGGCAGGGCGTATGTCATCACGCCAATCGTGGAGCCGATGTTTGGTTCTACAAGCCCA
>Ga0208821_1000272_pt1 | contig 43515 bp, 39 predicted proteins | sample June2015DPH_20_5_FD_184720 | JGI IMG/M metagenome (GOLD analysis project Ga0208821, IMG submission 184720) | Peatland microbial communities from SPRUCE experiment site at the Marcell Experimental Forest, Minnesota, USA - June2015DPH_20_40... | ecosystem: Environmental > Terrestrial > Soil >...
GCTGCCGTGTACCGGCCGGATCGACTTCAACCTCATCATCAAAGCGTTTGAGATAGGCGCAGATTCGGTGCTTGTCTCCGGCTGCCATCCCGGCGATTGCCACTACACCTCAGGGAACTATCACGCCCGCCGCCGCTGGATTCTCTTTCGCGAGCTGCTCCAGACACTCGGTTTCGACCTGGAGCGAATTAACTTTGCCTGGATCTCCGCCGCGGAAGGCCACAAGTGGCAGCAGACCGTCAAGGAGATTACCGAGAAGACGCGCAAGCTGGGACCCTATAAGGACCTCTACCAGATCTCCGGTGCAGCGGGCCTGGAAGTACTGTCGGACGCGCCGGCAGTGGCTCCGGAGCCGCTGACGGGCGGGGAGGTGCACACGGCCGAGACGGCTGTGCCAAGTTCAACGGGCGAGGAGGCTTTGCGCGAGACCTGCCGCCGCCTGCTGGCTGAGGGCAGCGTGAAGGTGGTGATTGGCTACGGGAAACGCGGTCCGGTGTTCGTCACCCGGCCCGAGGACGCTGCGCAACTGGTCTGGAACGACCACTGCCTGGCAAACCTCACCGTCTATCTGAAGCGCAAGGAGATTCGCGCGCTGGGGCGGCCGGCGATCGTGGTGAAAGGGTGCGACGAGCGCGCTTTAGTGGTGCTCGAAAAGGAATCGCAGATTGACCGCAAGGAAATGCACGTCATCGGCATGGCCTGCCAAGGGATGGGCGAGGCGAAGTGCGAGACTTGCGATGTTCACCTGCCGCGTTTTGCGGATGAAGTGATGGGTGACACGGACAACCATGCCGCTGAGACGGGCGAACGGTGGAAATCGCTGGAGTCCTTGCTGGCGCTCCCTCCGGCTGGGCGGATGGCGTATTGGGCAAGGGAATTCGAGCGTTGCGTGAAGTGCTATGCCTGCCGCCAAGTCTGCCCGATGTGCTATTGCGAGCGCTGCCTGGTGGAGAAGAACCGGCCCACGGAGATTGAGCCTTCGGCCACAGCCAAGGGCAACTTCGCCTGGCACATTGTACGCGCGTTTCACCTTGTCGGTCGTTGCGTCGGCTGCGACGAATGCACGCGGGCCTGCCCGGCTGGAATTGACCTGCGCTTGCTCAACCTTTCGCTGGCCAAAGCGGCGGAAGAGCACTTTGCATACCGCGCTGGCATGGACCCCAAGGCCGAAGCGCTGCTCGGCGCCTACTCGCTTGACGACAAGGAGAACTTTATCCGGTGAGCGCAACTATTTCCCAACAGGCGCTGCGAGAACTGGTGACCGAGTGGATCAGGCAAGGCAAACGTGTTGCCGGCCCGCGCCTCATAGCGCCGACCTTTAGAGCCTGCCCTGAGCGCAGCGAAGGGTCGGCATCCCAGGTGAAGCCCGGCTGCGTGCTCTACGCGCCTTTGGAGTCTTCCGCCCAGTTGGCGCTCGCAGGGTTCATTCGCCCCGCCAACTCCGTGAAGGAGTTCATCTTCCCAAAGCACGAAGAGCTTTACGGATACCGCATTACAGGCAACGGGATTGAACTCATCGAGGTTAAGCAACCTGCCGGCGAACAGGTGCTGATTGCCGCGCGGCCCTGCGACGCGGCCTCGATACCTATCCTGGACCACGTTTTCAACTGGGATTATAAGGACGAGCTGTATAATCTCCGCCGCCAATTAACTACAGTCGTAACGCTGGCCTGCACGGCACATGATGACGCGTGCTTCTGCACCTCGGTGGGCCTGGGACCTGCTGCCGAGCGCGGCTCGGACGCGATGCTGCTGGAATTGGGGGACGGCGAGTATGAAGTCCGCTGCCTGACAGAGAAGGGGAAAGGCCTATTCGACGGCAAGTTGCGAGCCTCCGAGCGCGTGGCGAGCGTTTCGGCGGGGCCGGAAAAGCGCTTCGACGCGGAGGCGGTGCGGGCCTTTGTGAAGGAGCATTTCGACAGCCCCTTCTGGCCAGCTCAGACTCTGGCCTGCCTGGGCTGTGGCGCCTGCGCGTACACCTGCCCGACGTGCCATTGTTTCGATATCGTCGATGAGGGAAATATCGAGCGCGGGGTGCGCGCCAGGAACTGGGATTCGTGCCAGTTTGCGATGTTCACGCTCCACGCTTCCGGCCACAACCCGCGCCCCGACCAGCCTTCGCGGCAGCGCCAGCGCATTGATCACAAGTTCCACGTCTATCCGGAAAAATTCGGGGAGATTCTCTGCACCGGCTGCGGAAACTGCACGCGCAACTGCCCCGTGGGGATGGGCGTGCTGAGTGTTCTTACTGCTTTGTAGCGCCGATTTTTAGGTCGGTCACCGGAAGGCGGGGCTTTACGGTGTGTTAGAAGCCAGCCCTCTCCCCCTTGGGGGAGAGGGCTGGCCCGCGACGGCGTTTTCACCAGCCGGCGCGGGACGGGTGAGGGGGTCCTAACCTCGCTCGGGTTACCTCACGTTCGAGGTTCTTACAAAGGCCCTTTACGCTACTGGGATTGATAATGCATAACATCTACCAACCCGACCTGATGAAGGTCATTGAGACACGCCAGCAGACGCCGGATGTGAAATCCGTAAAGGTCCGCTTCCTTGACGAAGCGCGAGCGAAGGAATTCTCCTTTCGCGTTGGCCAGTTCGGCATCTTCTCCGTGTTTGGGTACGGTGAAGCCACCTTTAACATCTGCTCGAGCTCCAACTGGAAGGATAACCTCGAGTTCTGTTTCCGCCGCGTGGGTTGCGTGACCGAAGCGCTCTGGAGCATCGAGGAAGGTGATGTGATCGGTTTCCGCGGGCCTTACGGAAACGCCTATCCGACGGAGGAGTGGAAAGGAAAGAACCTGATCTTCCTCGGCGGCGGCATTGCCATGCCACCCGTCCGTTGCGCGGTGTGGTATGCGCTGGAGAACCGCGCTGACTATGGCGACATTACGATTGTCTATGGGGCGCGCAGCGTGGCGGACCTCGTTTATGTGGACGAGCTGGACGAATGGGCCAAGCACCCGAAGGTGCGCGTGGTGCGCTGCGTCGATCCTGGCGGGGAGACGCCCGACTGGAAGGGTGAGATCGGGTTTGTGCCCACCGTATTCGAGCGCGCCGGCGTGTCGGCGGAGAACTCAGTCGCTCTCGTCATCGGCCCCCCCATCATGATCAAGAATACCCTTCCGGTGCTCTACCGGATGGGGATTCTGCCCAGCGTTGTTTATACCAGCCTTGAAAACCGCATGAAATGCGGGGTAGGGAAGTGCGGCCGCTGCAACGTCGGATCGTTCTACGTCTGCAAGGAAGGCCCGATCCTCACCATGGATCAGCTCCAGCGCCTGCCGGCTGACTACTGACGACGATACTAGAACAAAAGCATGCGCACCTCCGTCGCGCAACGCTTGCTGGTTATGGGTGTGAGCTGCCTGCGGCGACGTCGTAAATTGCGGAGAGCCTTGTCTCTAACGAGGCGCAGGCCTTGTCATATTCGGCGCGGATTCGCCTGATATCGCTCGTCCACTCATTCAAAACCACGCGCAATTCGCCCGAAGGTTTCACGGACATGGAGACCTTCCCGAACTGGTCGAGTTGCTGCGAAATGGCCTCTAGCTTCTGACTCACCTCCTCAAACTCGGGTTCGTACTTCTGTTCGATTTTTCGCGCGCGCCCTTGTCGCTCAAGGTAGTAACCTCGGTCGATCCCCTCTACCTCGTTCAGATCAACTGCAATCCGCGAGAAAATATCATTGCTTTTGGAGTGAGCGGCATTCAACCGGGCCCTGATCTCAGTGAGCCACTTCGCCACAGGCTCGCCAAGCGCCTCCTCCGTAAAGCGCTGCTCGATCTGTGGTACTGAGAGACGTTTCAGGACGATGTCCCTCTCCAACTCGAGGTAGATGCCTCTGGAGAGGGAGGTTAGCTGCCGATTGAAGAGGACAAACAAAAGAATGGCCGAAACCCAGAATTGTGCCCCGACGCGTAGAGGCCCTGCGTAATCTATGGACATCGAATTAAGCCATGCCAAATTTTTATACAAGCAGGCTGAGGCGAGAGCGGCAGTCGCAAGGCCAAAGGCTCCGATGCCGAGGCCGCCAAACACAGGGGGGATTGCCAGTCCCTGAAACTCCACGATCGGGATTCCCAGCGCTCTTGCGCGTCTCCTCTGGTGTAGCCTAGTCAGCAAACCTGAGGCGGCATTGGCTACCCAGAGAAGCCCAAATGCAACGAGCGTCTTGCGAGGAACGGCAGGGGCCGTACTGCCGGAGAGGACGAAGTGGGCTCCTGCGAGCGCGAAAAAGGCGACCTCCAGGGCTGACCGAAACACGCTTCGTGTGCGGCTGTTTGGGTTGGGGACGAGGCGTGCTTCGAACCTCCCGTGGCAGTAATAGAGGAGGCCAACAAGTGCGAGCCAAAAGTGGAACAGGCTGTCCCATAAAAGTACGCCGACGATCCCCGCTGTCGTTAGGGCGTGAGGGGTCGACACAAACCCGTTCAGTCCCGACAGGCCCCGGTACGTCATCGCGGCAAGGACCGCCAGCAGCAACCAGCTTGTTGCGCCAGAAGCGCGCTCAGTCTGGAGTTCTCTGTCGTTGAGCTTTGACAAGTAGTCAAACCATAGCTTTTCTCCAGCGCCGTGTTCACTTGAGTCGGTCCCTGTCCTTGGGATGTCCTGGGTCATAGCGTCCTCGCTCGCATGCCGAAACTGCCCAATCTTATCACAGTCAGGCGGGCTGGCGCAGACCCCTGTTCTTGGGGGTCTGCGATCTCCCGAAGGGACTCTTTTCCGGCCTCGGCTTATCGAGACTACTCTGCGGCACCGTCATTACGAACGTCGTGTATAACAGATTCCATGGCGTCACTAGAAACAACCCAGGTTGCTCCCTTGACGTTATGGGAGGATGGTTCGATTCGCGTTGGAAGCTCGCGAGTGACGCTCGACTCCGTTGTGCGCGAGTTCACCAGCGGCGCGACGGTCGAGCAGATCCAGGATGATTTTCCCACCCTCAGCCTGCGCGAAATTTACGGGGCGATAGCTTACTATCTCGACCACGAGGACCGAGTCGAAGAGTACTTGCAGCGGCGCGACGAGGAAGCTGTCCAAGTCCGTCGTGAGACGGAGGACCGGCCCCGAAGTGACGCGCTCCGTCGGCGGATTCGGGAACGATACGCTGGGTTGAAGGCCAAGCCGTAGGCTCAGGTTGCCGACGCTTTGCCTTCTCGCCGACGAAAACCTCAGTCACCCCATTCTCTGCGGGCTCGAAGTTCGCATCAATAACCTCGCTAATGAATGGACTTTAAGGTCTAGTAGGTCTTGATATCGGTCTGGGCGAAGTCATTCCCCTTGGCGAGCAGCGGTTCGCCCAAGGTCTTCGCCGGTCTCGAGGGTGTTTGCGGCAGAGACCGAGCGTGTCTCGGCTTGGGTGATGGCGTCCAAGAATTGGCGGCGCTCGGGCTCTCCCAAAAAGATTGCGACTAATGCGGAGGTGTCAATAACCATCAGTGAGGGATCCCCTGTTCGTCGTAGCCCAAAATATCATCCTCGGATCGTGTGTCCAACGTAGGAAGGGCATCGACTCGCCGCAGTATGTCATCGAGCTTTTCAGCCATGATGCGCCCGCGGCGCCGCTGAGGAAGGCGCTCGAAACGCTCTTCGAGGGCGTGCTGAATCGCTTCGTTGACGGATTCTCCCGTTTCCTTGGCGATCTGCCGCGCCAGACGTTCGGTAATCGCGTCTTTTATGCTGAGGGCCATTTTGTTTTATGCTCCTACCTTTCCATATTGCTCTAGAGAATTATACAGCAGAAGAGTGGCCGAAAGAGGTAGGCGACAAACCCTGTTGCATCGGAGAACCCGCCCGTACTATAGTCTCGTCTCGACTTTTTGACTTTTGACTCTCGACTTCTCGACTTCCATGGCCGAGCTTTTCCTCAGCATTGTGGTTCCCGCCTATAACGAAGGACAGCGTATCCGTAGCACACTGGAGAAGCTGTGTCACTTCAAGGAGTTGGGGTCTTACTCGATTGAGCTGATCGTAGTGGATGACGGCTGCACAGACCAGACTGTCGAGATAGTCTCGGGGTTTCCCGCCATCCGTCTGGTTCGGAACGACCGAAATCATGGCAAAGGCTTCACGGTTCGCCACGGAGTTTTGGAAGCGCGGGGCGAGTTCATACTTTTCACCGACGCCGACCTTTCCACCCCGATTGAAGAGGTGGACAAGCTGCTTTCGGCTTTGCAATCCTCCGGCGCCGATGCCGCCGTGGGTTCACGCGCTCTTAAACGCGAACTCATCGGAATTCATCAGCCCTGGTTCCGTGATATGGCCGGGCGGTTTTTCAATCTGCTTGTAAGGGTCTTCACGGGCCTCAGGTTTTGTGACACTCAATGCGGATTCAAACTCTTCAGGCGCAGTTCCACTCGCAGGGCGTTTGAAATGATGCGCGTGGAGGGTTTTGGATTCGATCCCGAACTCTTATTCCTCATTGAGAGACAAGGTGGAAGGGTGGTGGAAGTACCGGTGAGATGGAACGACAACCCGGCCACCAAGGTACGGTTTCTTCGCGACTCCGCACGAATGTTCCTTGATTTGATAGCCATCCGCTGGCGCGCCTTCATAGGAAAGTATCAGTGAACATTATTGAATTCACTGTTTTTGTAGGTGAACCCGCGGACTTGCGCAACGTGTCAGGAATCGTGAGAGACGCTCTAGCCCTTCGAGGACGAGGCTTGATCCAGCTCGGGCTGCTGCTTTTAATCGCAACGCCTGTGGCGCGCGTTGCCTTCTCGGTTGTTGCTTTCGCCATGCAGCGTGATCGGCTTTACGTCGTGGTTGCGCTCATCGTCCTTGCGGTACTGATGTACAGCCTCACGGGTGGGCACCTGTAGCGCAAGTTGTGGGTGTGCCCGAGGTTGGCTGGAATTGCCGATATTCGAAACTCGAAACTCGAAACTCGAAACTCGGAAAAGACGCCGTTGCGCCCCCTTGGAGCCGAGTTTCGATTTTCGAGTTTCGATTTTCTGCTCCCACAATCGGCAATCAGCAATCGACAATGCCCGGGGGGCTTACGCTTCCGAAGCCCGTGAATTTCGATGCAGTTTCGGGCAACCGAATCAACGCCCTCGGAATCGAAATAGAAGGCGTTGCCCTGAACGGAAGAAGAGTGTATGCTGTCCAGTGGGAGTATAGTTAGGGCTTGTAACAGTGCCTCGAGGGGCATACGATCCTGCGCTTAGAGCAAGGCGATACAGAAAGGAGCATATTATGCTAGGCCGGACGGTGAGAGTGATGGTCGTCCTTACAGCATTGGTTTACCTTTCCACATCCGCGTTCGCTGATCAGACGAACGTGCCGAAACAAGCGCTTTCAATCCCGGCGGGTAGTGTGCTTCATATGAAGCTCACCACCACGCTTACCTCCAAGACCAATAAGACAGGCGACCCATTCACAGGTCAGGTCACCCAGCCGATCGTTGTGGACGGCAAAGAGGTGGTGCCGAAATACAGCCAGGTCCAAGGACATGTCGCCTTCGTAAAACCCTCCAAACGTATCAAGGGTACAGCCCAAATGCGACTGGTTATCGACAAGGTTGTGACCCCTGATGAAGACAAGCAGTTCATGCTGCCGAGTACCTTGGACGATTCAAACAACGCCCCCTGTGCTCACACCAAAGATGATGAAGGTACGCTCCAGGGGTGCGGCAAGAGCAAGAAAGATGCCCTTGAGGCTGCTGGTATTGCCGGAGCCATGGGAGCCGGGGCGGGCGCCACGGTTGGCATGGGTCATGAAATAGATTGTGAGTATTATGGTAACTGCGGTGGCCCAAGCATGGGGGCTGATATCGGCTATGGCGCCGCGATTGGCGCTGGGACAGCATTGATCTATAGCTTATTTAAACACGAAAGGCACATCATTCTTGTGCAAGGAACGGAATTGACCTTTATCGTGAATCGCACCTCGGAAGCTAAGGATTTGCCGCCACCTCCCCCAGAACAAGCTCAATCCCAATAGCTTCGCGCCAGGTCAAGGCATGCTGGCCTGCAAAGCTCTCCAGCCGATCAAAACTCATGCCAGTATAATTGCACTAGATCTCAGTGTTTCCCCGTGTTTGAAGGCCCCACAGCGTCAGGCTTTAGGCGATCTATCTAACTCTGGCCCTCATTTTGAGACGGAGAGTCGACAAAATACGGTGCGCGCTGGGAAAATCCAGGCCAAGTGCTTCTCGTAGAAGTCTACCGATATGGCCGCAAACATCCTTCCCAGGTTATCGAGTAGGAAGTTTCCACCGAAGGTCAATCGGCGCTCCAAAATACGAAATCCACCGGCATGATACGTGAAATCTTCAAAGCCATCTCGATCGAAGTAGTCAAAGGTGTGAATTCCCAGGTGGAACATATGAGCGGGGTCAGTGTAGGAATCAGGAGAGCTGTAGTGAGGTGTTGCGATGACGACTTCGGCGCCGGGCTGCGCAATTCGATGCACCTCAGCCATGACACGCAGAATATCGGGTTGATGCTCGAGAAAGTGTGACATGTAAATCCTGTCCGCGCAATTGTCCTGGAGTGGCCAGGGGAAATGCGTCAGATCACAGATCATATCTGCCGAGGACCCCGGTTGGCGATCAAGGCCGATGGCGGCGGGGTCCTGCTTCTTCTTTCCGCATCCTATGTCGAGAATAAGCATGATGTCAGGTTTCTCAGTAGACAACGTCTAGTGACACATCATAGAACCGGTGCAGAAAGCCGGCAAATTGGCCGAAATATGCGGATGTAACGTTGTTGTGGACGTCGCGAAAGTTCCCATGGTTGGTGATATTGAAGATCCGCATCGCCCCGCGAAACTTATGATTCTTGGCCCAAGGAATCCAGCGCATGCGGAAATCCTTGGAAAGTTGCAGGTCGAGCGAGAAATAGGTTGGGAAACGAAGGCTGTTCGGCGTGCCGACGTAGTTCTGAAGAACATCAACGGCGGAATAAGGGAAGCCTGTATGGACGTCAAGCACCGGGCTGGCGGTAATTTCCCAGGGGACCTTGAACCGGCCCCAGGTAACCAGCCGGTTGGGGACGTTGCTGGGCAAGGCCCCGAAAAAATCGGGACGGATGACCGGTTGTTCAAAGGGCACGTAAACGGCGGAGAGCGTGTTCAGGTCTCCGCGGGCAAGGCTGTCGACATAGGAAATGTTGAAGTCGGCTTTCTCTCGAACTCTGACGCGCAGGGTGGTTTCAAGCTCGTGATAGCGTGACGCGCCGGTATTGCTGAGGAGGAGGACCGGGCCGCCGGGCGCATTGTACAGCGGATTGACAATGAACTCATCGTAGGAGCGACTGCTGAGATAATTCACCCGCGCCATTACGTTGGGCCGAATTTCCTGGTCCATCTCCACGTTCCAGGTCAAGTTGAACGGTGTGCTGTCAAGGCGGTTGTTCGAGGGCACAACGATTCCGTGCTTGCCCACCTTCTCGTAGAAGTTCTGGAGAACGATGGGCGGGCCGAGGGGGTTTCCCAGAGTGTCGTAATAAGTGATAACACGGTTGAGATTCTGGGTGAAGTCACCGGCCAGCAGCGGCAGGCGATCGTAGAAGAGGCCGATACCCGATCGGATAATCGTCTTGGCATTGCGTCCAGGAGAATAGACCAAGCCGAGGCGGGGGGCGAATGCAGCATGCTCGCCCAGCGTCTGCCCGGAATAGCGCATCCCGTAATCAAGGGCGATGTGGTCGTTGAAGGCCCAGTGGTCCTGGGCGAATGCGGCTAATTCCGTATCCTCAGCTCTCAAAACACCCCCTCCCTGGAAGGTTATGAGTTCGGCAAGCGAACCGTCCGGCCTCAGGAGTTGCACCGGATGGGATTTGCTGAGGTCGTTATAGGCGCGATGAACAAATTCCCCCCCCGCCCTGAGGGTGTGTCGGCCGGCCCAATCTTTCTTTCCGGATTGATAATTCTGGAGCAGTTCTTGCTGGGTGCTAGCCCGAGTGAAGGCGTTGAAGAAGTTTCCTTCCCAATTGTCCGGCGTCAGGACCATATCTTCTGAACCTTGCCCGTGCGCATAGCTGTCGAAATCGGTGTACTGGAAGAGGGTCGTCAGTACCCCGCCGTTGGTGAACATGTACCTGTCTGTAGCGCCAATTGAGAATCCGCTCTGCGCATAGTCGGAGGAGGCAGGCTGCGATATGAAAGAGTCGATATTGGCGTATTGCTGGCGCATTGGAAACAGCTTTAGGTTGGCGGTCACGAGATTTTGAGCGGAAGAAACGTAATAGAGATCCGTGAACGAATCAAAGCCCCGCTTCTTGATCTCGTTATGCGGCCATGCCAGCCCGCGCACCGGTTGATTATTGAGATCGTACATCGTGTATTCTGAGAAAGTCAGTTTGTCTTTGAGGATGGGGCCGGTGAAGCTGAGGCGAGGTGAGTCGTCAGCTATACCCACCCAATGGCCGCCCTTGATGCGCGGGCCGGGAAGAAAGTCATTCAGCTCCCAGTTCCATCGGTCCAGTGGAGCTTTGGTCTGGACACTCGTCAGCCCACCGGTAAAGCGGCCAAACTGTGCTTGATAGGCGGTCTTCTGAACTTCCACAGTTTCCACCGCGTCGACGGGAACTTGAATCGAGAAACTTCCCGTAACCGGATCGACGGTCTCCGCAGAGTCAATGAGCAACATGCCTTGATTCTCAGTGAGGCCTTTGATGTTTATTTTCCCGTCCGGGGTCCGAATAACTCCCGGCACAAGCGGCAAAGCCGCCAGGAATTTTTGCTCCACCAAGGGCAACGTCCGAAGCTGCCCTGAGCTGATCGTGGCCGGTGGTGCTGTGGTCTCCAAGGCGACAGCGGGCGCCTTCTCCTTTACCTCCACCTTTTGGTGGACGACTACCTCGCGGGGCAAGACGACCTGGACAAGCGGCGCCTCTCCTTCGGCGATCCCGATATCCTTCTGAATCAGAGGCTCATATCCGAGCGCTGCGCAAGTCAGATCATAGCTCCCAGGGATCAGACCCGTGAATTCAAAGCCGCCGTTTTCTCCGGTTGTTTGGGTTCGCCCTTCTTGGGGCAACCCGGGACCGACGAGTGTGCAGGCTGCCCCTGCAATCGGAGCGTTCTTGTCTCCCAGCACCTGCCCCTTAAGGGTCTGGGTTGGCGGTATCGCAGCACAAAGGCTGAGTGCAATGGCCAGGACGATTGCTATGGTGAGGGCCGGGACTGCGCATCGGCATGCATTGTTTCGTGGCATCAGTTACTGTTAGATGCTCATTTGAGCTGGACCGAATCGCCCTATTCTACTGCGACTTCAGCAAAGAAAGCTAGCCGGTCGCAACTATCCAGGGGGATAGCCCAACGCGTTTTCTGTAATCTGCCGATCATGATGCATCGCCGATGTGCCACAGGCTGGCCGTGGCAAGTCACGGCACCACGTGCGCTGTCATTGACGGCGAGGCACAATTTGTTTAGCATCGGACTGGGAGCTTACGGGGGGAGGGTCGCGCAGACTGGAGGAGCAGGCGCCGTGCTGAATGGAAAGCGTATCTTTGTTGTGATGCCCGCCTACAACGCCGCCCGTACGCTGGCGCAGACTGTCGCCGAACTGCCGCGTGAGATGGTTGACGAGGTTCTGGTGGTAGACGACCACAGTTCCGACGCCACCGTCCAATTGGCGCGCGAGCTGGGGCTGACCACCTTCGTGCACAGGCGAAACCTTGGGTATGGCCGCAATCAGAAGACCTGTTACCGCGAGGCCCTGCGACGGGGCGCCGACATTGTGGTGATGCTGCACGCGGACTACCAGTATTCTCCCAGGTTGGTTACCGCCATGGCCAGTCTGATCGCTTACGGGGAGTACGACGTGGTTCTGGGATCCCGGATTCTGGGCCGGGGCGCGATGAGCGGCGGCATGCCGGTATATAAGTACATTTCCAACCGGGTCCTGACCTTATTCCAGAACCTTCTGCTGAATTATAAGCTCTCCGAGTACCACACCGGTTACCGGGCCTTCTCGCGCGAAGTGCTCCAGGCCTTGCCACTGGAAGAGAATTCGGATGACTTTGTCTTCGACAACGAGATACTGGTGCAGGTTATCTACATGCGCTATCGCATTGGGGAAGTGTCCTGCCCGGCCAAATACTTCCCCGAGGCGTCGTCGATCAATTTCTCCCGCAGCTTCAAGTACGGGCTCGGTGTGGTGGCCGCCTCGTTGAAGTTTCGGCTTCAGAAGATGGGCCTCGGGCGTTTCAGAATCCTAAATCCGAACGGGCGAAGATTGCTGGAGGACTATTACCACCAGGCGACGGATACCAGTCCTCAAGAAAGCCACGTTTAGCCTCCGCTTCATGGCCTCGTCCGAACTCGGACTCTTCGCGCACGCTGCCATCGTCATTGCCAACGCCGTTGACAGCATAATTGGGGAAAGCCTATTATCCGGCAGGATGCAATCCACATCTTCGAACGCTAGCCAAGTCGCCGCGGAACCCGCTGTTGGCAGTGCAGGGCGTACGTCGCTGGTTTGGCTGTACGCAATCTGGGGCGTGCTCACGGCCGGGCTGATGGTGTACGCGCAAACCCTGGCCTTCACTGCGGACGAAGCGTCCCACATGCTGGCGGCGCAACTAGTCAAGGCTGGCATGCGCCCTTACCTGGACTTCTGCTTTCCCCAGACGCCGCTCAATGCCTACTGGAACGCGTTCTGGATGGGGGTGTTTGGGGAAAGCTGGCGGACCGCGCATGCGCTGGCGTCGCTCGAGACCTCGGCTGCGACGGTGCTGGCGGCGCAGTTCGTGCTCGCCCGCCTTCCGGAGCGCGCTTGGCGCGTGGGGGGCGCAATCGCCGCGGCCATGATGATCGGGTGCAGCGCCATCGTGGTGGATTTTGGGCCGCTGGGCCAAGCCTACGGCATGTGCCTGTTCACCACGGTATGCGCGTTTCGTCTGACGGTGGCGGCGGTGGACCGCCGGAGCGGGTGGCTGGCTGCCGCCGCCGGCGCACTCGCGGGGGCTGCCGTCGCGTCTTCGTTGCTTTCGGCCGCGCTGGCACCCGTGTTTCTGATATGGGTCTGGTGGTACAATCGGGCGGGAGGGCGTTGGATCAAGGCGGCAGCCTTCGCGGCCGGAGCGGCTGTTCCTTTCCTGCCGGTGGTTTGGCTGTTCGTGCGGGCGCCGTGGGTGGTGTGGTTCAACCTGGCGCAATACCACCTTCAGTTCCGGGCGATTTACTGGCCCGATCCCCTTCCCCACGACCTGGAGACTCTGACCGCCTGGATCGACGATCCGCAATCACTTCTGCTGGGGCTCCTGGCGGTCTTCGGTGTCGTCTATATCGCAAAGCGTTCCCGCTGGTGCCGGGAGCGCCGCGCCGAATTCTTTCTTTGCGGGTGGCTGGTCCTGGCGAACGCTGGCGAATTGGCCTTTGCACATCCCACCTTCCCGCGTTACTTCTGCCTGCTGGTTCCGTTCCTGGGGATTCTTGCCGTTCCCGGTCTGTACGCCATCGGCTCGCGCGTGCTCCAACCGGAGCGGTGGTTCTGGCCGGTATTGATCATCAGCGTCATTGCCGCGGGAGCGTTGGCGCGGGACATTTACGAAAACCGCGGTGACGCGACTTGGCCGCAATACGAAGACGCCGCGCGGAAACTGGCCGCCGTCACGCCGCCCGGCAAGCAAATGTTCTCCGAGGCCATGCTTTATTTCCTGACCCGGCACAGGCCGCCGAGCGGCATGGAATTCGACTATTCGCACAAGTTGAAGCTCCCGCTGGAGCGGCTCGCCCAGTTGCACGTCACGACGGAATCCGAGTTGAAACGCCAGGTGGCCGCCGGCGCCTTCTGGAGCGCGGCGACTTGCGACGATGAGGACGACGAAGAGTATGGGCTCGACAAGACCTTTCAGAAAAAGGAGAGGGTGCACGACTGCCCGGTGTACTGGGATTGGAAACCGCCCGCCCGGGCAGCGAAGTAGCCTGCGGCGGCCTCTCGCCGGCTTCTCGGCAACAGGGTTGCCGCACCTTCCCTTCTGTGCTACGAGATGCCCCTGAAGTGAGGGTTCACGGCCAAGACTGTCGGGTTTATAAAGGCTTCGGACACTGTGTCCTTGCCTCTTCTGCTCCATTTCGTGCGCGGGTCATACGAGTTCGTGTATGACGAATGGACTTGAGCCTCGCGTCATTTAGCGCCGCTTGCACCCAGTACCTGTAACCTCTGGTATTTGAGTTGTTTGGCGCTATCCAGTGTAATTGTGGAAAAGTGGCCCCCTCCTTGCTCTAAGCAAAAGAGGAAGAAATTCATAAGGAGGTCGAGACTTAGCATGAAGAAACTTTTGGTATTGCTGTTCACGTTCGCGGTTGCGTTCTCGTTGGCTATGCCGGTGTTCGCACAGGAGCCTGCTCCGACGACTGAGACAACGACTACGACTACGGGGAAGACTAAGAAGACGAAGTCGCCGAAGGTGAAGAAGACGAAGAAGACGGAAAAGACTACCACCACCACGACTACTCCTGCCCCCTAGCCGTAACCTTCGCTCCCAGTTTAGCCGGTCTGGATAGGATTTCAGACCGTAATTCCCAAGCCCCCGTACTTACCTACGGGGGCTTTGCTTTTGGTTTTGCCCTTGCAAGGGAATCCCCGCCAAGGAATGATCCAATTACAATTCCCGATCAAGAGTGGAGACAACGCTTCACGCGTCTAAATCGGTTGACAGTTCGTCTACCAGAAGCGAAACTATGCTATGGCCTATCTTGGCGAATCGAAGACGGCTGGGGCTCATGCCAGGTGAATCGAAGGATGTGCGGCGTTCTCTCGAGCAGGAGTTGATTTCGCGCGGGGTGCGGATGACGCACCAGCGGCGTCTCCTGATTCAGATAATCCAGAGCGCGGAGAGCCACTTGGATGCCATTGCCCTTTGGGAGCGTGCCAGGGGCCAAGATCCCACACTGAATAAGGTGACTGTTTATCGAACCCTGGCCATGTTGAAGAAACACGGCTTGGTGGACGAACTTGACCTGATGCACTTGGAGGGTGGGAAGCACTTTTACGAGGCGAAGGCGAGTCGGGATCATATTCACTTGGCCTGCCTCAAGTGTGGTCGTATTCAAGAATTTGAAAGTTCGCTTTTCGAGAAACTTAAGGGGCAGATCGAACGCGAGCGCCGCTTCAGCATCAGGGTTGTTCGGGTGGAAGCCGGCGGTTACTGCGATAAGTGTCGAGAGCAGTGATTAGTAGCCTTTGGGGGCTATTCATCTTTGATGGACGCTTTCACCATTGCCATGATAGAGGGAGGTATCATGGAGATGGGAAATCCGTGATCCTTTTCAGCATGTTGGGCAGCAAGTTTCAACAGTTCTTCTTCGGTCTGGGCGCGAATTTCCTTGGGGCAGTTCATTCCCAGATCACGACAACGCAAGACCTTTGCCACGATGAGCTCCTTTCTCCAGCTCGCTTGTGGCCCGCATTGTATCATTGGACGCCACGCACCGTCTCCCGTTTCTTCTTCCCAGGCCTTTACCACCTCTGAAGGGCTCCTGACTTCTGACTCCTGCATTTGTCCTGCATTTGCCCTTGACACGAGGCGCGAGTTGTGGTAGGCTATTGTGGTTGACCTATGGAGAACGCCGCCACAGAAGGCGCGAAAGAGGTTCGAAAATCGGCCCGGCCGTCGCGGAATATAGACAGAAGATTCAAAAAGGATGTTAAATAGGTGGAACGAAGCTAAGGATCTGCTGAAAAGAAAGGAGTTAGCTTTTGCAGGCGCGCAAAACGAACCGGTTTTTGAGCGCCAAAAAGCCCCATCAAAGCGAAAAATATGGCCACAAACCGGTGATTTGTGAGGCATTGAGTGGACCCGGAAACTAGAAATCTGAAACTAGAAGACCAGGTTGCCAGGTTCTAATATCGAGTTTCTGCTTTCGTCGATTGCCCCAAGCGCAGCCGGGAAGAGTAGGGCTTCAGTTGGTGACTCGAGAAAATTTACGAGGCAGCTAACCGCGGGGGATTCTTTTGGCGTCTAACTCTCTGGGCGCGCGCGGTCGGAGGATTTGATTGGCATCGATCTCCTGGCCGATCTTCCAGACCGCAGCTTGAAAGAGATTTGGCGCAGCGTGGGAGTGAAAGTAACCTTACAGACACTGCGTGCAGGCTTGTGTTATTGCTTACCGTCATTCATAATGGTGACAGTAAGGTAATGGTTTAGGGCTACGGGAGCAGGCAATGCTGGCAAAAGAATTGCGCGTCTTCGCTTCTTGTCTCAGCTTGTTATGGCTGGTGGGATGTGGCGCCGGCAACGTGGCGTTGCGTGAAGCGCGAAAAGCGGAACTTCGCAAAGACTGGGATACCGCTTTGGTCAATTACGAAAAAGCAGGCCGGGACCAACCTGAAAACGCCAAGATCATCATTCACGAAAAGCTGGTTCGTGTCCAAGCCGCAGCATTACACCTCAAGCAAGGGCAGCGTCTCTTGAGGGAGGGACGCCCGGACGAAGCGTCCGGCGAATTCCAGAAGGCCGTTAGCATTGATCCCACCAATGAAGCCGCAGCTCAGGAACTGGCCCGGGTGGTGGCGGCCTTGGCTGCGGCCAAGCAGGCCCGCGAGACCGCGCTCAAGCAAGCCCTGAAGGCCAACGAAGAAGCGGCGAATGCGCCGGCGGTGAAGTTGAAAGCCTTCCCTGAGGAGCCCTTGGCCCACTTCCGCATCTCGGCCGACAGCCGCAAAGTCTTCGAGGCCCTGGCGAAACTTGCCAACCTGAATGTTGCCTTCACCTCTACCTTTCGGGCCGGTCCGCTTTCGGTGGATCTTTCCAACGTGAAGGTTGAGGAAGCGCTGAACATTGTCGCCTTGCAAACTCATACTTTTTGGAGAGCGATCACCTCCAACACAATTCTGGTGGTTCCGGATACGCCCACCGATCGCCGGGACTACGATGTGGAAGAACTCAGAACGATTTACCTCTCCAACCCCTTGGCGGCAGCGGACCGCACCGCCATCACCACAGCTTTGAAACAAGTTCTGGGACTGCAAAGAATTATCGACAACCCGGATTCAAACGCCATCGTGATCCGCGATACGCCGCAGAAAGTTGCGGCTGCTGAACAGCTTGTCCACGATCTTGACCGCAGCAAAGCTGAGATCGTGATGGATGTGTCGGTGGTGGAAGCCGACCGCGACCGGGCTCGAGACCTGGGCCTGTATCCTGCCACGGTTTCGTCCTCGGGCACGATAACACCTGGATTGAGTGGCGGGATGATATTCGCGCCTCCTGTTTCAGCGTCATCCACAGGGACTAGCACTGCTCAGACCGGACTTAGCCTGAGCAACCCGTGGAATGACTTCGCCCTCGTGGTGCCCAGCGTTGTCGCTAACGCCGTATTGAACGACACCCGCACTCATATTCTCCAGAACCCACAGGTCCGCTCCACGGATGGCCAGACCGCCAAGCTCAGCATTGGCCAGCGCGTTCCTTACGCCACGGGCAGTTTCTTGCCCTCGCTCGGCGCTACCACTTCGACGAGTGGGACCACCGGCCTGCTGGCCAGCACGCAGTTTCAATTCCAGGACGTGGGCGTGAAACTGGAACTCACGCCACACCTGCTCGTTAATGGCGAGGTGTCGATCCACGCCTCGATCGAAATTTCTTCCCTGGGAGCGCCGAGCACCATCGCAGGTGTGAGCGAACCCACTTTCGGCGAGCGGAAGATTGAGCATGACATTCGCCTGAAGGAAGGTGAAGTGAGTGTGCTCGGAGGCTTGATTCAAACTACCTTTACTAATACTGTGAGTGGCGTGCCGTTCGTCGGCGACATTCCGGTTTTGCGCTACCTGTTCTCCTCGGAGCATGTCGAACGACAGGAAACGGAGGTCCTGGTCATGTTGACTCCCCGTGTCGTCCGCCTGCCTGAACCCCCTTCGGGCGCACAAAGCAACGTGACCTTAGCCGGCGAACCCCAGCCAACAGGACTTCAGCCGGTACCCGGACCTGAAATCCCTGGACAACCACCCGGCGAACCGCAATGAGCATACAGGCGCACACGACTGACTACCATCACTTCGCAGACTCCGCTTTTACATTTGTGGAGCTGATGGCGTCAATTACTATCATCTTGCTCCTGACAACCGTTGCTCTTCCTTTGGTCCGCGTGCAGATCCAGCGGGCTAGAGAGGTTGAGCTGCGGAGAGATCTGCGGGAAGTGCGCGAAGCCATCGACCACTACAAGGACTTTGCTGACCGGGGGATGATACCGGTCAAGGCAGACACCTTTGGTTATCCTCCGGACTTTCAGACGCTCGTCGAGGGTGTGACGCTGAAGGGAACTGCTACGGCGAAGTTCAAGTTCCTTCGCAAGATGCCTGTCGACCCCATGACTGACACGCCCGATTGGGGGATGCGCTCCATGCAGGATGACCCTGACTCGCGGAGCTGGGGCGGCCAGAATGTTTTTGACGTTTATTCCAAGAGCGATGGGGCCGCCTTGAATGGGACGAAGTACAGTGATTGGTAAGAGTTCGAGATTCGAGACTCGAAACCGGAAATTCGTCTTCAGGGGATGGCCTTGGGGGCACGGGTGGGCGTGCCTTCAAGCGAATTTCAAATTTCAAATCTCAAATTTCGAGTTCCCAGTTTCCCGCTCCAACAGGCGGGGCTTCACGCTTATCGAGCTGATGGTGGTGCTGACGCTGCTCCTGATCCTCGCTACCATGTCCATGCCTATTTTTCAATTGGCCATCGTGCATGCGCGGGAAGCAGTCCTGAAGGATGATTTGTACACGCTGCGGAAAGTCATCGACGAATTTACTGTGGATAAGCAACGTCCGCCCACCTCCCTGGATGAATTAGTGTCGGAGGGTTACCTGCGGGGCGGGATTCCTGTGGATCCTTTCACCGGGTCGAACGAAACCTGGCGCACGGATTCTGAGGATGTCCCGTTGAATCCCACCCAAGCCGCGTCCGGAATAGTGGATGTGCATAGCGGGTCGGATGGGATTGCGCTGGATGGGACGCCTTATAGCAGTTGGTGAGAAGGGCAGTTGAGAGTCGAAGAGTCGAGGAGTTGAAGAGTTGGAGGTCAGAAGTTTCGGCCAATGCGTCTTCAACTTTTTGACTCTTCGACTCCTTGACTCCTCGACTTGAAATGGCTGAATTCGTTTGCAAAATCGGGACGGGCACGGGCAAGGTCTTGGTCCAGACGGAGCAGGCTGGTTCGGAAGTTGAACTACGTCATCGGCTGAGAAAGGAAGGGTTCTACGTTTTCTCCGTTCGGTCCAAGGAGACCTTGAGCGCGCGGTGGGCTCCCGGAGGGGGAGGCCGCATCAAGCCGGACGAATTCCTCTTCTTCAATCAACAATTCCTGACCCTTTCGAAATCCGGCCTGCCTTTGCAAAAATCCCTGGAATTGTTGGCCGGTCAAGCCCAGAGCGAAGCGCTCCGGGCGGCATTAAACAAAGTCCAGGAGAGAGTTCGGGCGGGGGCGCTGCTTTCCGAGGCATTCGAATCGGTGGGCCGGTTTCCCAAAATGTATTGCGCGACACTCCGTGCCGGGGAGCGGAGCGGCAGCCTGGACCGGGTTCTCGCTCACTACCTCACGTATCAGAAGACTTCACGTACCTTCCGCAAAAAGTTCCTGTCTGCCCTCATTTATCCTGCGTTCCTGATGACCTTCCTGGTGGGGTTGATTTCTTTTATTATCACTTTCGTCGTTCCGAAATTTGCCATGCTTTACGCTGAGCTCGAGGTGCAGTTACCGCCCTTTACAGTCTTCATGATCTCGCTGTCACAGGGGGTGAGGCGTTACTTGGTGCTCATTCTGGCCGGGGTGGTGCTGGCCGTGATGGGGACGCGCGGGGCGCTTCGTTCCCGGCGTACGCGGTTGGCTTGGGAACGCGCAAAGTTCACCATGCCCATGGTGGGGAAACTTTTGCTGAAGTTCTCCGTGGCGGAATTCGCGCGGACACTTTCCACTCTGTTACAGGGTGGCATCCCCATTGTTTCCGCGCTGGAGACCGCGAAAGACTCGGTGACCAGCCCCCTGATGGCAGAGGCGATTGCGGAAGCTGAAAAGGAAGTGATCGCCGGACGCGCGCTCAGCGCCAGCCTGCGCCCCTGCGGTTTGTTCCCTCCCCTCGCTCTGGATATGATGGAAGTGGGCGAATCTACCGGCGCCATGTCCAATATGCTGGAGGCCCTGGCGGAGTTCTTTGAGGAAGATGTAAGCGTTGATCTGGCCACGCTCGTGGCTTTAGTGGACCCGATTATGATCGCCGGCATGGCTATCGTGGTGGCGACGGTGCTGGTGGCATTTTACCTGCCCCTGTTCTCCATGGCAGCGCAGATTCACTGAAGGATTTTGGAGGTTGGAATTGGAAGAAGTGACTCCGGAGTTAAGCGCCGAATTCGAGCAAGTACGCCAACTGGCAGCCCGCTATCATTTTGATTTTGTGGATTTGCGGGATTGTCGTCCAGACGGGGAATTACTCCGTACCATCCCGCTGGACACGATGCTCCATTACCAGTTTCTCCCGCTTGAGGCACACGATCACCAGTTGGTAATCGTGGTGGGCGACCCCACCGATTTGTCCCGGCTGGATGAGCTGGAAATGAAGCTGGACCGGCAATTGATAATTCGCGTGGCCCCGCCGAGCCAAGTGCGTGATTTCCTGAAAAAAACAGAGCCTTCCCAGAGGGTGCTGGACGAGGCCACCGAGGAGTTCCGGCTGGACGTCATCAGCGAAGAAGAGGCCGCCGGGGAAGGTCTTTCGCTCGAGCACCTGGTTGAGGAGCGAGACGTCAGCCCCATGATCCGGCTGGTGGATTCCATCATCTTTGCCGGGCTGGAGCGGCGCGCGAGTGATATCCACATCGAAAGCCGTGACAACTCCGTGGTTGTGAAGTTCAGGGTTGACGGCGTCCTCCAGCAGGCGATGGCCCCTTTGGCGAGGGAATTCCAGTCTAACCTCCTCACCCGCATCAAGGTGATGTCGGAGTTGGATATTGCCGAACGCCGCGTCCCTCAGGACGGCCGCTTCCGAGTCCGCTACCGTGGGCGTCCGATTGATTTCCGCGTGTCCATTATGCCCGCGATCCATGGCGAGGACGCGGTGTTGCGCATCCTGGATAAGGAATCGCTGCACGAGAAGTTCCGCCAGTTGCGGCTGGAAGTCCTGGGGCTCGCGGACCGCGAAATCAAGCGGCTGCGAAAATTCATCCGCGAGCCTTACGGCATGGTGCTGGTGACGGGACCGACGGGTAGCGGGAAGACCACGACGCTTTACGCCGCGCTTTCGGAAATCAAAAGCGACGAAGATAAGATCATCACCATCGAAGATCCGGTCGAGTATCAGCTCCGCGGCGTTACCCAGATTCCGGTGAACGAAAAGCGCGGACTGACTTTCGCTCGCGGTCTGAGGTCCATATTGCGCCATGATCCTGACAAGATCATGGTGGGCGAGATTCGCGATAACGAGACGGCACAGATCGCTATCCAATCCGCCCTCACCGGCCACCTGGTTTTCACCACCGTGCACGCGAACAACGTGGTCGACGTGCTGGGCCGCTTCCTGAACATGGGCGTCGAACCTTATAACTTTGTATCCGCGCTCAACTGCATCCTGGCTCAGCGACTGGTGCGGACGCTGTGCGAAGTGTGCAAGCGTGCCACGGAAATGTCGGCAGAAATGTTCGAGGAGTCCGGCCAAGCCCCCGAGGCCTGGCGCGGCGTCACCTTCTACGAGAACGTTGGGTGCCAGGCGTGCAACCAGGCGGGGTTCCGTGGACGTACTGCCATTGGTGAACTGTTGGCCCTCTCGGACCGCGTGCGCGAACTTATTCTCGACAAGAAACCGAGTTCGGAGATTCGCCGGGTGGCACGGGAGGAAGGCATGGTGACACTGCGTGAGTCGGCGCTGGAGAAAGTCCGGCTTGGGATCACCACCTTCAAGGAGATCAACAAGGTCACCTTTGTGGAGTGAGTGGTAGGGGCGGCCCTTGTGGCCGCCCTGGGCGGGTAGGGACAATCCCGCAGGCGCGGGATGGTTGCCCAGGGCGGCCACAAGGGCCGCCCCTACAATGGCGTCAGAGAAGCGATGATTTGGGAAACGTTAAAAGCCAGACTGTTGCCCAGGCGGGGGGAAAGAACCGGCTCCTTCCTCTTGCCCTCCGTGGTTCTCGATATGCAGTCTGGTTTTGTCGCTGGCGCAAGATTGGATAGGTCATCTCGTCAGGTACGCCGGGTCGCCGTTCGGGAGCTGGAGGCCGGAGCGTTGGAACCGCTTCCCAGCCGGCCTAACCTGGCCAAGCAGGAGGTGGTCCGCCGGGCTATCCGTGAAGTCCTGGAAGCAGTCGGCAATGGCGGTGGCCGGCTAGGCATCCTCTTGCCGGACCCTTCCGTGCGCGTCGCTATCCTGCGCTTTGAGACGCTCCCTGACCATCGTGAGGAAGCTGAGGCGCTGGTGCGTTGGAAGATGGGAGGCATTCTTCCGTTTCCACCGGAGGAAGCCAGGGTCAGCTACCAACTGCTCTCCAAGGGAAAGCAATCCGTCGAGTTGCTGGCTATGGCATTGCGGAATTCCATAATGGCGGAATACGAGGCGGCCTTCGGGACTGTGAGTTCCGGCCCGGCGCTGGTCCTGCCTGCCACAGCGGCCCTTCTTCCCTTGTTACCCGCCGGAGGCCAAGGAAGCCAGGTCCTTGTGCATGTCTGTTCGGGTTCGGTGACCACGGTGGTGATGGTGGGAGACAGCATTAGCTTCTGGCGCAATCGCCTGCTTGGGGCCGACACGGCAGAGGGAGACGGGGAAGTGGTCCGCGAAATCGCGCGCGTAGTGGCGACTTGCCGCGACCACCTTAAGAGTGAGATCGAGGACTTATGGATTTACGTCCGACCGCCGGCGACACGCTCACTGGACAAGGAAATCGGGGAAGCCACAGGTCGGCATGTTCAGCTCCTGACCAGCCCAGCTTCGCACGCGGCGACCCTTCCCCCCGCCGAGAAGAAGATCTTGGAAGGTTTCGGCATGACGTTTGCCGGACTGTTGGAGAACCACAACTAGGCCCATGAAAGTTGTACTGAATCTGGCTATTCCGCCCAGCGCGCGCGAGCGCTATGCGCTGTATTGGGCTATCCCAGCTACGCTGCTGGGTGTTACAGGATTGGCCTTTCTCCTGTTGTTCACGGTTCGTTCATTCCGCGAATACCGGGCCGTGCAGAAGTCCGTCGCCGAGCTCCAGGGACGCGAGAACACTCTGCGCGCTCAGGAAATGGCGCTGCGCAAACAACTGGAGGAGCCGGAGTCTCGCCGGCTTCTCGACGACGTGCAGTCCGTTAATGCGCTGATTGAAGAGAGGCGGTTCTCACTGACCGGCTTGGCCGCAGACATTACCGATCTCATGCCGGATGAGGTGCGCCTTACGGGGCTGGCCTTGGCGCCGGACGGCCAGGAACTGGCCGTCCGGTTCGTGATTGCAGGCAAGAGCGAAGAAGCCATCGAGCGTTTTTTGAGCGACCTCGAGGACTCGCCCCACTTTATAGATGTAGCGATTGTCAATCAAGGGTTCCAACAGACAGGTGCCGCTTCCGAGCTGGAGAACATCGCGTGCACAGCGCACTACCTGGCAGGCGAGAGTGAAGCATCGGGGGAATAATTGCCAAGGAGTCATCGCCAGACTGTAATCCGCGTTTTCCAAATAGCCGGCGCTTCCTTGGTTCTGCTTGACGTGTTGCTTTATTTCGGAATGTTCCGATCCACCCAAGCGCTGGTTTCCTCGGAGCAACAACAGTTTGCCGCCCTGCGCCGGCGCATCTATGACGGGGAGGTTCGTATCGAGCGCCTGAAGAAGTTCCGCGAGGCATTGCCGGAGGCGGGCAAAAGGCTCGCCGCGTTAAAGCGGGACCATACTCCGCCCCGGCGCCAGGGATTCTCGCAGGCCGCGAAGCTCGTGCGAGGTGCGACGGAGCAATCCGGGACGCAGCTTACCAGCGTAGCTTACAAGTTGGACAACAACGCTTCCGGATCGCTGCAGCGTCTGGGATTGGTGATCATTGTTGCGGGGTCCTTCCCGGCCCTGCTGAAGTTCGCACATGCTCTTGAAACAGCGAGCGATTTCATTGTGATTCGGAGTTTCAACATTGCTGCGAGTGAAACCCAGGCGTTGGAGTTACGGCTGGCTGCTGACCTATATTTGACGCCATGAAGGCAACTGGACACATAGAGAAATGGGGCGCGGGCGTTCTAGGCGCAGTGTCGTTCGCCCTGCTCGTAAACCTCGTCCTACAGATTAACCGGGGGCGCGCCGGGGACACGCGTCCCAGGGCGACGACTCCCCCCCGCGCCAAGGCAACCACTCTCCCAGGCGCCAAGGCCCCCGCCGGGAAGCAGACAGTATCGGATGAGCTGTCCCGCTACGACCCCGTCGTAAAGCTGGACCTGCTGAAGGAACTCGAAGACCGCCCGCTCCCGGAGTTGGACCGGAACCCGTTCGAGTTCGTGGCGACTTCCCCCAAGCCCGGGCCAGGTACGACCCCGACCGGACCAGCGCCGGCGCCGCAGCCTCCTGCTCCCCCCGCGGTGACCTTGAAGCCCATGGGCTATTCCGAGGGGAAGGGGGGAGTCAAAGAAGCAATGGTTTCTGATGAAGACCAGGTTTTCGTAGTCCACGAGGGTGATTCCATTGGGACTCGATACAAGGTCATCAAAATAACACCCACGGTGATTACCGTTGAAGATGACACCATTCACCAAACCGTTGATTTGCCCGTCCCGCCGTAACTCTGTCGGCGGTCCAGGACTCGATTCCGGTTACGCGCTGCTGTTTGTCATGATAGCAGCCACCGTCTTGTTGGTCAGCCTGACTGCCGTGCTGCCCAGCGTCTATCAGGAGGGCCAGCGCGAGCGCGAACAGGAACTCATCTTCCGCGGCACGCAGTACGCGCGCGCTATCGCGGGCTTCCACCAGAAGTTCCAAAGATACCCAACCAGCGTCAACGAACTGACGAAACTGACCAATGGATGGCGCTTCCTGCGGAAGGAATTTGCTGACCCGATGACCCCCAACGGGAAGTGGCGGTTCGTCCACGCGAATGGGCAGGGAGTTCTGCTGGACTCGAAAACGCAAGCCCCCCCACCGGCAGGGCAGGGTCAACCGGGCGCCGGCCAAGGTGCAAGTGGGTTCGGGATGTCAGGCCCTTCGAGCATGGATGGAAGCGCATCTGGCCAGCAGGGCATGGGCGGGAGCGGATTTGGTCAGTCAAGTGGGGGATTCTCTCTCGATTCCAACCCCGCCGGAAGTACCTCAAGCGCCCAGGGAAATTCCTCTTCCTTAGGTCAGGGCATCCAGGGCGGGGGAATGTATATTGTCGGGGTTGCCAGCACTAGTCATAAGCGATCGATCCGCATCTGGAATAAGAAAACATACTATGACGAGTGGGAGTTCATTGGCGTGGATCTGGGTGCGCTTGGCTTCGCGACCTCCATCCCAGGGCTCCCGCAAGGTGCCAGTAGTGGGCAGTCGGGTCAGGGAGGCCAGACAAACACCTTCGGCCAGCCGTCTACGGGAAACCCTACGACGCCGGGGCAAAATCAAAGTATGTTTCCGCCCTCAGGTGGGTCCACCTCTACGCCGCAGTGATCAGATTCGACAACGGTGATAATCGAGTCCTATTGGAGGAAATGGCGGATTTTGGGGTTTTCATATAAACTCTAACTGGACGAGGCGATTTTTAGATTTTGGATTCAAATCTCAGATTTTGGATCATGTGCTTTAGCCGGTTGCAGAAAGGCGTCGTCTCTCTGGCGCCTTGTGGAGCCAGCATTCAGGAGTCAGAAGTGAACAACTCAGGAGCCAGAAGGATGTAAGCAGGCGACATTGGGGAAACGGAACAAAGCAATTCAGAATTCACTGTTTATAATGGCTGGACTCCGTTTTTTCAACTGACGACTGACCACTGACGACTGACAACTGATCTAGGGGGTTTTTCAGCAATCTGCTAAAGCAATTATGAGCGGGGTTCGCCGAATGATTCGCGGCAATTGCGTTGCAAGAGTGTTTCTTGGTTTTGTCCTGGGTGTGTCGCTGCTGGCCGCAGCTTGCGGAAGTTCGACCCAGACATCGATCATAGTTACCATTAGTCCCACGACTGCTTACGTCCCGGCGTCGTACGCTTTGCAGTTTAGTGCCACAGTGGCAGGGACATCGAACGCTCGCGTTGTGTGGAGTGTAGGTAATACGGTAGGTGGGAGTTCTACTGTCGGGTTCATTTCAACCACGGGTTATTACCAGGCGCCGGTCGCCGTGCCTTCGCCCAACCAAGTAACCGTCATGGTTACCAGCCAGGAGGACGATACCAAGTCTGCTTCCGCCACCGTGACCATTGTGACGCAGTCGTCCGCTGCGAACACCGTGCAGGTGGCTTCCGGCCAAACGACATCGAATATCAATATACAGGTTTCGCCACTGACTCCGACCTTGTCCATTTACGGTGCGGGTTCGTGCAGCGGTAGCACATGCTCCACGGCGGCTGCCGGGGTGCAAGTGGCACAGGGAAGCTCGGCGACTATCTTCGTGGTCGGCAATGGGATAGTTTCGGGGACTGTTTACGCGATCAGCGGAAACCCGGCCGATGTGACCGTGGTGCAGCCCTCCGGCTCCCAGTTCGGTCAGACTAGCGATGGCACGCCGTCGGTAACTTTCGATATTGTGGTGAGCTCCAACGCTGTGCCGGGGCCGCGAAATATCATGGTGACAAATCCAACTACGGGCGAACTTTCCGCCTTTGTGGGGGGGGTACTGATTACCCCCTCGGGGCAATAAGCAATGAAGATGCGCACTCAGCTTTTCGCGGTATATGTGGCGCTCTTATGGGCTGCCTCGGCGTCCGCCAGCACGCTGCTGCGGATGAGTCTGGACCAGCTTGCGCAGGCCTCCACGGAGGTTGTCCGCGCCCACGTAGTCAGCCAGGAGACCCTCTGGAACCACGCGCACACTCGAATTTACACCTACACCACCGTCGCTGTTGACCAGACTTACAAGGGGAATCCGGCTTCCACCCTGATTGTCCAGCAACCCGGCGGGACGATCGGCAAAGTGCATGTTTTTGTGGCGGGGACCATTCAATTCCATTCCCAGGCAGGTTACGTGTTGTTCCTGGAACGTTCGGCGGCGGACCCCTCCAAATTCCTCCCGGTCGGCATGATGCAGGGCGCTTACCGGATCTACCGTGACGCGACCACGCAGGAGGAAAGGCTCATCCTTCCCTTGGGTTTTTTAACGCATGGCGCCCCGGCTTCCGGAGCTGCCTCGACCATCGCGGGGCCGGCGGTTCCAGTCCGTCAATTCCAAAGGGAGATTTCGACAGCGCTCAGCAGGCCATTGACCATCCCGCATGGAACAGCGATTCCCCTGGCCATCAGGTCCACGCAGCTTGCGGGTGTGAGGCGCATGGACGTCCAAGGGCGAACTACATCCGACCTTTTCCCCAACGCGGGCTTGGTGATCCCCGCAGGCAGCGCCCTGTCGGGGATGGCGGAGCGAGTTGGCGACTCATGGGAGATTTCCTGGACCGAGGTTTCTATTCGCGGGAAGCAGGTCCTGCTTTCTGCGCGAAGCAGTGCGCCGGCGGTTGGGTCGTTGCGAGGCAGATTACTTGTGGTCAACGTGAGGTGAGGATGGTGCAAGCGAAAAGAGCCTTTCGAATTCGCCTCGAGGTCTTAGCCGCTGCGGCGGGGAGTTTGACGCTGCTGGGTGCCATCCTGGCCTTTGCCTACACCACCTATCAAAATGATGTCGACGGAGTTCCGATTCCTTCTCGTTGGGCGAATGCCTCCTTCACGTGGGTGTTGGACAATCCCGGCACACCGCCGGGCAATGTAGACACCACCGATGGCACGAATCCGCTGCCCCTCAAGACGGTCCTCATCAATGCCTTCAACTCCTGGGCGACGGCATCGCTGAATGGAATGCAGTTGACCAACATTAGCATCGCCAATGGAAATGACGTCACAAACCTGCCGAATCCGCAGATCGATTGCACGAACGTCGTTTCATTCAATGACAATGACCCTGCCGATTTTCCTACCGGAACTGCTTCCATTGCTTTTACAACCGTAAGCACCGACTACATAACAAATGGTGCGCCGGGTACGCCGGGAACAACCTACACATTTACCGAGTGCAACGGCCTTGAAACTATAACCACTACTTCGCCCGCCATCGTGTATGACGCGGACATCATCTTCAATCCTCACGCTCAATTCTCCACTTCCACTCCGCCGCTCTCGAACCACTTTGACCTGCAATCCGTCGCCGCCCACGAAACCGGTCACGCGCTGGGGCTTGACCATAGCGGCGTCGCCCACGCCGTGATGTTTCCTTTTGGGGACACAGGCGAAAGCCAGCAAAGAACCCCTTCCACAGATGACCTTATCGCCATATCCTTCCTGTATCCGTCGTCCAACTTTGCAAGCTACATGGGTACAATTTCCGGACAGGTCACCTCCCCCTATATTGGCGGTGTCTATGCAGCGCATGTGGTGGCTATCGACGCGATTACGGGCAACGTCGTCTTGGACGGCCTCACCAATTCGGACGGCACTTACGAATTATTTGTTCCACCCGGCAGCTATAACGTGCTTGTCCTTCCCCTCGCACCAGACGATAACCATGGCATCTATTCTCTAAGCGATTTTTCCGGATGGACGTGCGGCTACGACGAAAACGCCCCACCTTGCTGTGACACTGGCACAGCCCAATGCCTCGGCGTGCCTGTCACGAATCCCATCAATTACACGGGGAAGTTCTTCTAGTTACTTCCAATATTCAGCTCCGGGAAGACTTCCGTCCATCAGGTAGCCACCGTCCACCGTCAGAGTCTGCCCTGTGATATAACGGGCCCTTTGGGAGGCGAGGAAGACGATGGCATCGGCGATCCAGGAGGGCTCGGCAATTTCGCGTAAAGGAATTCGCATGAACAAGGCTTTCTTGACTTCCGCGGTGTACATGGGGACGGTGAGTTCGGTGTAGGTGGCGCCCGGCCGGAGGCAGTTCACGGTAATCTTGTGGGGTGCCAGTTCCGTCGCCAAGGTGCGCGAAAAGGCCTCCATTCCTCCCTTGGCGGCCGTATAAGCGCTTGCCGAAGGCTCGGACAGTTCGGCGTGAATCGACGAAATATTGACGATTCGGCCGCCCCTTCCTTGTTGGATCAATTGCCGGGCAAAGACCTGCGAGCAGAGGAAACAACTCTTAAGGTTATTGCCCAGAATCTTGTCCCACTGTTGTTCTGTCATGTGGATGGCGGAAGCCTGGAGAATAATACCGGCATTGTTAACTAGGATATCGACGGCTCCCCACTCTCCCAGCACTCGTGCCATCATGCGATGCACATCGGAAGCATTCGAAACGTCGACAGTGATTCCAATTGCTTTCCCCTGTCGTTCGCGAATCGCTTCGGCGACGCTAGCCGCATGGTCCCCGTGAATGTCCACGACCGCGACGTTGGCGCCTTCCTCGGCGAGGAGAAAGCATACGGCCTTCCCAATGCCTGATCCTCCCCCCGTTACCACGGCGGTCTTGTTCTTGAGTCCTAAGTCCATGGAATCCTCCTTCGATGTGTCAGTGGCAAAGCAGGCTGCTTGGTCCGATTCCTTCAAGCCTTGCGCACCTCAATGAGGGAATGGCCGTAACTGGGGACCTCGACATCGATGATATATCGTTCCTCTGCCCGCTGGGCCGTCGCTCCTTTGATTTGGTATGGTCCCATCGCCTCAAGTCCCAACTTGCGAGGATGGAGTTCAATCCGGCGGTTGACCGCGTGCTCTTCCAAATTGAAACAGTTGATGACCGCCGCTGGCTCTGTAGGATGGACGTGTACGTGCACCATTTCATCGAGTCCGTAAAATGTTCCCGCCTTGAAGAAGCTTTGGAGCCGCCGGTAGGTCGCCATGGCCTCCTTCTGGGCCTTCTGCACTCCAGGGTCGGGGTGCGTTCCTCCAATCCCAAGATGGCGGCAGGTCGAGGCATTCCACCAGAACATCAAACACTGGGCATTGTCTTTTCGCAGGTCAATGTGAAGGTAGAGAGGCAGCGAATAGGCCAGGTTGTAATAGTACAGGGCGATGCTATGTCCGCCCACCAAATCCGTCATGGGATCCCACATCAACTCGAACGCCCATACCGAATCAAATCCGGCGGAGTTGACGGCATCCTCCGCTAGGCGACCATGGCCCTGGCCGTAGTACGTCGGAACGTAACGGAGGCGGGTGCCGCCCACCATTTGATCGTGCATTTCGATGAGGACATCCGGATACTTGGCGTGGATCTGGCGAGCCAGCTCGTTGGTGGCTTCGACGTGCTCCTCACGTCCCGAAGGAACGCGGTGGCCATGCTCGGGGTCCCAGCAATCCCCGTTGTGCATGGTACCGTCAAACATAAAGAACCTGGCGCCATCCCAAGCCAGGGCTTCGAGACGAGCCCGGGTCTCTTCAACGTACTGCACCGATGCGCCGCACAACGACTTCTCGACGCGGCTGCCATCTCGGTTCATGCGGTCGATGCTTCGCGCATAAGACGAAGGATCGCACCAACCGGAGAGAGGAGTATGGAGCGACAGGCTCAGGCCGTACTGCTGGCGAAGCAGGGCAGTGAAATCTTTCAATTTACCCAGTCGCGATTCGTCCCATATCTTGGAGGCAAAACGTGTATCCCAACCGGGATCCAGGTAAAGAGCCTCGCATCCCATGTCGCGCGCTTTGGCCGCTTCCTCCTTCATGTCTGCCAGGGTGTAATACTTCTTTCTATTTTCAGGTAAATCCATCCCACCCCCGGGAAGCCACCAGAGCTTATTGTCGTAGAGTTCATTCCAATGCACCGGGGGGTTAAATCCCTTTGGGCAACCGTGTCCACGGGTTTCCATCTCCGCACGAAATGTGTAGAAGCCTTCGTCGATTCCGCCTTCGTAAGCCGTGATTCGTGTAATTCCAAAGCGGTGCGACTGCTGAGGGGCAAGCCAGGCGCCGTGCTCCGGATCTCCTTGAAAGATACCAAAGCCTCCCCAACGAAAACCAGCGCGCCCGTCGCTTACTGGAGTTCGGTCCAGCAAGGCCCATTCCATGCCATGCTGGCTGTATTTGCTGACCAGGAAACCTCGACGCCCATCGGTGAGAATCCAACACTCGGATGCGTAGAAGGGGTAGAGCGTTTGTATGATTCCCGACGCGTACACCGTCGTTACCACAACATTCCCAACTCGGTCGATGGGGGTCTCCGCCCGCAGATGGGAGCTCCACGGTTCGCTGAGCACCTGAAAGAGTGTGTAATCAGCATATTGAGTGCGGTTGCCGTTGGGTTCGCGGCGATAGGGCACGGCGGTGACCTTGAAGCCCTGCAGAGGGCCGGTCACGACACCGGCCTGGAGTGTCAACGGAAGAACGAAGCCGCAGCGGCCGTAAGGCAAGGCCAGGACTGCTGAGCCGCGGTTCGATATAGTGATTTGCTCTTCCACCCACGCTTCCTCCGCCGGGACTCTGAATTCATGCTGGAGTTCGATACCGCCGGGAATCTCGCCCGTCAGTCTCGCAATTTTCGTCTTTCCGCCCTGGTTCATGGCGGCTTCCCCGAAAGAAGGAGTACCGAAGGAATAACTATAGTTGCCTTCTGCGAGCACAATACCGGAGGGTGTATGGACCACCTCAGCTTTCAAACCCGAGCCCGGCTTAAGGCCGAGTTGCCACTGAGTGTTTCCAATAGTCACCGGAGAACGCTCCGATGCCCCCTTGTCGAGCGACTCGTATTGGGGCTGAGCGACCCCCATGTCCAACGATAGGGCACTCGCTGAAAACACCGCTGCCGTCTTCAGGAAAGTCTTTCGAGTCATCCGCGAGGGCGAATTCTTTTGGGGTTTCATGTCAAATCCTCTGCGCGCCGCCATCGTATCATAACTCCGAGAGGCAACGGAGAACCATCCGCGCGGGATTGTTCGTCCACGGCTGGGAACGTGTGAAAAATTCGAAACCCGTCATGCTGAGCACAGCGAAGCATCTCTGCAGTTCGTCGTGGGCTGCCGAATTCAAAAGGCAACTGCGGAGATCCTTCGCCCGCCGAAAAGCACGGCGGGCTCAGGATGACATGGCCGGTTGATTCTTTCACACGTTCTGGCTGTTGGGGTCATTTGGGATGGGATCCCTCTCGAAACGCTGGTCATTCCCGAGAAAAGCTTGCCCTGAGCTTGCCGAAGGGCGGGAATCCAGTCCCTCGACAGCACATTTGCGAAGGTCTGCGGAGTGGATTCCCGCTTTCGCGGGAATGACTGCGACTAGCGGCGCCCGCGCCTAGCAAATGTCACCATTACTTGTGGCGGCGACTATCCGCCTGCCTGCCGAGCGCGGTGTATACTGTCAGGGGAGATTTGGGCAGGAGATTGAAAGCTATGAACGCCAGAAGAGAAATACCGGGTGTTTTGTGGTCTTCGGTTGGCCTCGTGGTGGTCGGGATTTGTGCTTTGGCGCTGGGTCAGCAGGCGCCTGCTGAGAAGCCCAACCAACTGGTTGTGGGAAAGCTGATTTACGTCGAGTCCATGCCCGATGGTCTCGACCAGTGGATCATCGACTTCCTGCGCCGCTGGGGAAAATACAAAGTTACCAGCGATCCGGAAGGAGTGAACCTGGTCATCCAGACCACCAATCCTGAAAAGGAACTCCGCCTCGAGAACCGGGCGGGGACCGCCCAGCCGCGCGGTGCAGACCGGCCGCCATCGCCTATCCACAAGGGAAAACACGACGAACTTCCGGCAATTTCGATCAGCGTAATTGATTGGGTCACTAACCAGCCGGTCTGGCACGCTGATATCCTGGACCGTAATCAGAAGAAAGACGAAGCTGACCTCCCGGCGGGCCCGCAGACCAAGATCTTCGCCCGCGCCATGACCTCCGACCAGCTTGCGCAGAAAGTTATGGCAAAGCTTAGAGAATACGAGGAGGGATTGGAGAAATCTGCGAGTGGAAAGAAGTAGTCCATTGTGAAGGATTGATTGATGAAGGTTGCGATTACCGGCGCGGCGGGGTTGTTCGGGCAAGCTTTGGTAGCGGTTTTCTCCTCCCGGCACGTGGTCTTCCCGTTGACACGGGCGGATGCCGATATCACGGACGCCGAATCGGTGCGCGCGGCGCTGGAGCGAATCCGACCGGAGGTGGTCGTTCACCCCGCGGGTATTCCTGATTTGGATATCGCCGACGCTGACCCCGCGCGCGCTCATTTGGTGAACGTCCGCGGAACTCGGCACGTGGTGGAGTCGGCGCACGCGGTTCGAGCCGAGGTCGTCTACATTTCTACCGATGCCGTCTTCGATGGAAAGAATACGAGGCCTTATGTCGAGTCTGACCGGCCCTTTCCGATCACTGTTTACGGACGGACAAAACTGGATGGAGAAGTAATCGTCCAAACCCAGCCGGAGCATTGGATCTTCCGGGTCCCCGTACTGTTTGGACCGGGGAAGACGAATTTTGTCGAAAAAGGTTTACGCAAGGTCGTAGCGGGCGAACAGTACGTGGTTGCGGGTGACCAGGAAGGTTGTGCAACCTACACGCTCGATGCCGCTTACAAAATCATGCAGGTTGTCGAGGCTCGCCGCTACGGCCTCTACCACCTTGCGAATCAGGGAGCGTGCACTCGATACGAACTCGCCCGGCGCGCCGCCGAGTTGGCCGGACTGGACCCCGGCAAGGTAGTCGGTGTCCCTGCCGATCAGATGGGCCGTCGAGCTCCCCGGCTGAAATACGCGGTGATGGAAATGGCCGCGCTCAAGGCAGCGGGATTCTCACTGCCCCGGCCTTGGCAAGAGGCACTTGCGGACTATATTCGCACCCTCTCCCTGTAACCGGTGACCTTCCACGGGCGAGAGAAGCTCGTGGTACAGCTTACATTTCGGGACATAATCCGGAAACCCGGCGGGAGGAACGGGGAGCAAATCCGAGTTTTCGGCAGCCTGAGAAAGCGCTCGTTTAGGCGCAAAATGAGTCGGCGAACGAAGGTGTTGAGGGTGAACGTCAGGAAGTTGAATCGGCAGGGGATTGCGAGAGGCCCAAGAGGGAACGGAGTCGCCCCCAAAGTTCTTGCATCACCCGCTGCCGGGGGATGTGGGGCCAACAGTTCTTTTTTATCATCTCCATGGTTTGGGGGTCGGAGACTTCGCCGGTGATGACCAAAACTCTCCCCACCAAATTGGGACGAAGCTCCCTAATTGCCGAGACCATTTCCCCAGTGGGCATCTCCGAGCACCGGAGATCCAGTAGGACCGCGTCAAAGCTTTTCTTCTCGATCATTGCCAGCGCCTGGTGGCCACTGTGGGCAATGTCGCCTTCGCATCCCAGTCCGGCCAGCAGAACGTAGAGGACATTGCGGATGGAGGGTTCCCCCTCGACGATAAGAACATTGCGAGGCCGAAAGCCGTGGTCCAAGGCATCCTCTATGGGGCCGGATGAAAGGAATAAAGATTGCTCGGTCAAAACTATCCCGCCCCTTGGCGCCAACTAATCGCTTCCTTATAGATTAACGCATCTATTAATCCTAAAGTCAAGAGTTGTTAAGGTCGAGTCATTAAAATTGCCTCCTGATCCTGCTCGAGGCCGATGCATCGCCCCTATTTTAGGGCGGATGAGCTATTTGCGGGGCCTGAAAAGAGGCGCCTGTTAATTAGATAGGTCCAGCATTTTCAGCAACGGGGCGTCGAGAACTCCGCATCATGTCCGGGGAGGATTCTGGCTCGCATGGCAAGTATGCGTGCCCGGTCTTGTTGGAACTGCCTTCGGCGGTGGGGAATCATGGTCAGAACCTTTTCATCATGCTGGCGGCTGAGCAGGGCGTCTCCGGCGATCACCGTGCGCTGCTCTCCCCCGTGGACAATGATGGAAGCGTGCCCGGGAACGTGACCAGAGGTGAGAAGGCCCTCCAGGTCAGTCGGCAGGGCATGTTTCTCAATCCACCGGAACTGGGAAGAGTTACCCAATCGTTTGGGATCCCACCACCGCAGCGCCAGTTTCCGGAGTTTGGCCATCATTTCCTTTGCTCTCCCGTACTCGAAGGTTTCGGGGTAGTACTTTAGGATGAGGGTTTCCCAATTCTGCTGATCCAGAAGGTCCGAATAGACAGCTCGGCACCAGTCATAGGATTCCTGTGAGCCGAAGATTTCGCTGCCCGGAAATAGCGCGTTGTTCGACACATGGTCAATATGGAAATGAGTGTTGATGATGATCTGGATGTCTGAAGTTCTAAGTCCGCGGAGTTCCAAAGCCTTAACAATTTGGTGTGCCTCATGAGGCATGCCGGTGTCCACAATGATGTGATGTCGCCCCTTGGAGAGCAGCACTGAAGTCGCGCCACGCCAACTCCCCGGCAAGAGGACATCTACTTTCCATCTACTGTTCTGCATGCGACTCCTTCCGCAAAGCTTGCAACGCCATTCTAACAGGAACGGTAATACAGCGAGCGGGCAAAATGATGATGAGGCAGCTTGTGTCCACGCGGCTGCAAAGAACCGGAGCGAGGCATGCCCCACCTTACGAGGGTTCGCCAGCTAAACGGAGCCTGCCGGGACGGGTTTTGGGGATTGCTGATCTTCCTTTCTTATGAACTCTACGGCTGAAAGCCCGTACCCCGCATACGGCACGAATCCAATCCCTTCCTCAAAACAGTATTCGGCTACCTTCTTTGGATCCCTCAGCAGGTCCACCTCTTGACTTATTAACCCCTGCCCGCTCTTACGCTCACCCTTGAGTGAGGCGCTTGCCGACACCCATTTCCTGGAAAATAGAAAGCACCGACATCGGGTCGGTGGCAGAAATGATCGATCCGAAAAGCAGCTCGATCATCACCGGAAGTCCGAAGACCCAATGAACCGCATTGGAGAGTCAGAAAACCCCTCACGTTCGCACCTTCGAAGCTGCTGAGGTTACGCTCGATCATAGGTATGGGGTTTATCACCGCCAGAATCTACCCACAAATTCCGCTCTGGAACTCACTTTTCTTCACGAGGCTGCCTGCCAGCGCCGATAGGCTAAGTGTGGAGGCAGCAGGGGGAGGCGACAGATGGGAAAAGGAAGGTCGGAGTTGTAGCTCCCACGCCGAGGGCGTCCTCACGCATGAGGAGGGTTGCCACAGCATTGTGATTGGGCTCCTGCTCATATTCGAACCGAGCCCATTTGGAACAGCAAATGCCCAGTGGTGATTGCAAGCAGAAATCGGAAGGTGTTTCTCCTGCGGGAGAGAGCGGTGCGCAACTTCTGTACAACCTTCTTGATTACGCTGAAAGCAGAGGAGTTGGAATCCTTTCGTATGAATTTGGCGTTTAGGCTCCGGCTAGTGTGGATCCTCAGCTTCGCAACCGGCAGCTAAGCACCAAATTCCTATGCCAACTCTAAGATAAGTTCTTGATTGAGAGTCAGTTCTCCAAGTGAATCACATGCGGCCGGACTATCCCTGGAGGCAATCGGGTTATATAAAGACTTACCGCTAACCCTGTAAGCTCCGCCAGACTTCTATGGATTTGGAGCCCTGGAGCGGGCACCACACCTGTCATGGACGAACGAACCAGCAAGAGCGCTGTCAGAGCCAACCATCCTGAATCTACTGAAAAGACTCCCATCTACATTCCCGTTATCCATACTCGAGCCGACATGGGAGCGCTGAGCGAGGCGATCCAGCGCTGGAAAGTCAAGAAGCTGGGTCGAAAAGGCTGGGAGTGCTATTCAGCAGCGTCGCGAGCGGGCGAGACACGAGTACCATGCTTCCCGTTTTCGAAGTCAAGAAGGAAACTCCCATTTACTCACTATCGTTTCGGCGGATGAAACCCCATATCAGCGAGCTCGAGAGGATGAAGGAAGAGTTGCGGTGCTCCCGGGAAGAGGCAAGCCGAGCCCAGCGCCTGCTGCTAGCCTTCAGCCAGGCCGCTCAGGCCGTACAGCACGCCCGCACGCCCGCTGAGGTCTACCACACCGTCGGCGAGGAGGTGGTTCGGCTGGGCTTCAATGCCGTGGTCTTCAGCCTGACGCCGGACGGGGCGAGCCTCGCCGTCTCCCATACGACCTTCGAGCCGACCTTGCTCCAGGCGGCCGCGAAACTTACTGGGCTCTCGCTCCAGGACTACCGCATGCCGCTGGCGCCGGGCGGTTTCTACCAACGGATTTTGGCTGAGGGACAGACCATCTTTACTGACCGGAATAGGACCACCGAGATCATTGTCGAGCTTTTGCCCGGTCGGCTGGGGCCGCTAGCCGGTCGGCTGGCGGCCTTGTTGAGGATGGAACAGGGCATCGCCGCTCGGTTGAGAGTGGGCGGCGAGACGCACGGCGTACTGCTCATCACTGGGACCGGCCTGACTGAGGCCGAAGTGCCAGCCGTGACCGCCTTCGCCAGCCAGACGGCCGTCCGCCTGGAGAACGCGCGGGTAGAGGAAGCCCTCAGGAAATCTGAAGAAAAGTACCGGACTCTGTATGAGTCCAGTGTGGATGGGGGCATCACCGCGCACAAGCGGGCGGAGGAAGAACTGCGGAGGAGCGAGGAGCGCTACCGGGCATTCACTGTGGCGACTGCGCAAGTGGTGTGGATTACAAACGCCGGCGGAGAGGTCGTTGTGGATTTGCCTTCCTGGAGGGAGCTTACAGGCCAGAGCGAAGAAGCGATTAAAGGATGGGGATGGATTGAAGCAGTTCACCCGGATGACCGCGAGCGAGCGGCACAGGCGTGGACAAAAGCAGTTGAAGCCAAAAGTCCCTACGAAAACGAATTCCGCGTGCGCAAATACGATGGTAGCTATCGGCTCTTCTTCGCTCGTGGCATCCCTGTGCTCGAAGCCGACGGCACTATTCGGGAGTGGGTTGGTACCTGTACCGACATCACCGAGCGCCAGCGAGCGGAAGCGGAATTGAAAGAACACCGCGAACATCTCGCGGAGCTGGTAGAAGAGCGCACCGCCAAGCTCAAAAGAGCCAATGAAGCACTTGAAGCAGAAATTGCCGAGCGAGAGCGCGCCGAGGCGGTACTCCGAGAGAGCGAAGAGCGCTTCAGGCAGATTGCAGAAACCATTACCGAGGTCTTTTGGGCGATTACCCCCCAGGTCAGCAGGATGCTCTACATTAGCCCCGGTTTCGAGCGTGTGTGGGGACGTTCTTGTGCGAGCCTGTATGAGAATCCACGGTCCTTCCTTGACTCAATCCACATCCAGGATCGTGAGCGGGTAATCGCCGATCTCGACGCGCAGACGACCGGGCAGCCGTATGAACACGAATACCGCATCATCCGGCCCGATGGGACCTTGCGGTGGATCTGGGACCGGGGCTTTCCGGTCCGCGACGAAACAGGGCAGGTCACCTGTTATGTCGGGGTCGCGCAAGACATCACCGAGCGCAAAAATGCGGAAGCGAAGCTACGCCTCCAGTCCGCGGCGCTCGAAGCTGTGGCCATCGGGATCGTTATCACTGACCCGGAAGGCACAATTCTCTGGGTCAATCCAGGCTTTACGGTCCTTACCGGGTATACGGCTGAAGAAGCGCTAGGTCAGAACCCCCGCCTTTTGAAGTCTGGCAAGCACGATCAGCCTTTTTACAGAGACCTTTGGAACACGATCCTTGCCGGGAAGGTCTGGCAGGGGGAACTAACCAACCGCCGCAAAGATGGCACGACGTATGTCGAAGAAATGACGATTACGCCTGTTTTGGACGAAGGTGGAACGATTAGAAACTTCATCGCCATGAAGCAGGATGTCACGGAGCGCAAGCGGGCGGCGGCGGCGCTGCGGGAGTCGGAGGCAAAATACCACGCGCTTTTTCAGGCAAGCGCCGATGGCATCCTGGTCGCCGACCTTGAAACGAGGATGTTCAGTTACGCGAATCCCGCCCTATGTCGCTTGCTCGGATATTCCGAAGCGGAATTGACAACGATGGGCTTGGCCGACATTCACCCGAAGGATGATCTGCCGTGGGTCGTGGCCGAGTTCGAAGCCCAGGTCCGCGGAGACAAGGCGCTGACGGCGGGCCTTCCGTGTCTCAGGAAGGACGGCGCAATTGTCTATACGGATGTCAGCGCGGTCGGCATGTCTGTTGATGGCAGGGTGTGCATCGCGGGCTTCTTCCGCGACATCACCGAGCGCAAGCGCGCCGAGCAAGCTTTGCGCGAGGCGGAAGAGCAATTTCGCTCGCTGTTTGTCTCGACCCCCCTGCCCACCTTCCTGTGGGATCTGGAGACGCTTCAATACCTCGAGGTCAATGACGCTGCCGTCTCCCATTCCGGCTACTCCCGCGACGAGCTCCTGAGGATGCGGGTCACGGACCTCCTGCCGCCAGAAGCCGCCCCCGGCATTCTCTCCCAAATACAGGTACTTCGCACCCAGTCACATGATCGCGGCCAGGGGCGCCATAGACTTAAAGACGGACGAGTCGTTGATGTGGAAGTTGATGCCCATGCTCTGCATTTTCGCGGACGAAGAGCGGTCCTTGGTGTCATTCAGGACATCACCGAGCGCAAGCGGGCGGAGGAGAAGTTAAAACTGATCTTGGCCGACCTGGAGCGTTCCAACAAGGAACTGGAACAGTTCGCCTACGTCGCTTCGCACGACCTGCAAGAGCCACTGCGCATGGTGTCGAGCTATACCCAGCTCCTGGCGCGGCGCTATCAGGGAAAACTGGATGCCGCCGCCGATGAGTTCATCGCTTACGCCGTGGATGGCGCAAACAGGATGCAGGGGCTGATCAACGACCTGTTGGCTTATTCCCGTGTGGGTACGCGTGCTAAGGGAATTGAGCCTACCGATTGCACGGCCGTCCTCGATCAGGCGCTCGCCAATCTAAAGGCGGCGATTGAAAAGAGCGGCGCGGTAGTGACCCACGACCCGCTACCGACCGTGATGGCCGACGACTTGCAACTGGTTCAGTTGTTGCAGAACCTGATCGGAAACGCCATCAAGTTCCACGTTGAGAAGCCACCCTGCATTCATGTCTCGGCTGAGCAAAAGGGAAGTGAATGGGTCTTTTCCGTCCGCGATAACGGCATCGGCATCGATCCCCAATATGCGGAGCGCATCTTCGTTATCTTCCAGCGCCTGCACACTCGGGAAGAGTACCCCGGCACAGGCATCGGCCTGGCCATCTGCAGGAAGATCGTGGAGCGTCGCGGCGGGCGCATCTGGGTGGAGTCGCAACCCGGGATAGGCTCCACGTTTTACTTCACAATCCCCATAGGAGGTAATGGACTATGAGCGCTGCAGCGTCTGGCAGGCCTGTTGAGATTCTCCTGGTGGAAGACAACCCCGGCGACGTAGGCCTGACGCGGGAAAGCTTGAAGGATTCCAAGCTGCTCAACCGTATGAGCGTGGTGGGCGACGGGGTAGAGGCCATGGCGTTTCTGCGCCGCGAAGGCAAGTACGTCCATGCAACCCGTCCGGACCTCATCCTGCTGGATCTGAACCTGCCGAAGAAAGACGGCCGTGAGGTGCTGGCGGAGGTCAAGGCTGATGAGCAGTTGAGACGCATCCCCGTGGTAGTCCTGACCACCTCATGCGCCGAACAGGACATCCTCAAAACGTATGACCTCCACGCGAACTGCTACATCACCAAGCCCCTTAATCTGGACCAGTTCAGCGCGGTAGTAAAAGCCATCGAGGAATTCTGGTTCACTATAGTGAAACTGCCACCGCAATAGGGAGAGGCCATGTCATCTGAACCCATCAAAGTATTGCTGGTTGAAGACAACTTGGGAGATGCCCGCCTGTTGTACGAGGGCTTAGCGGAAGCCCTGCCTGAGCAGTTCCAGATGACCCACGCCCGGCGGCTTAGCGAGGCGCTGGAATACCTGTGGCAAGAGACCTGCGACGTGGTTCTGCTGGACCTGGGGCTGCCGGACAGTCACGGCCTTGACACCCTTGTCGTGACGCGGGCGCAAGCGCCTGGTGTGCCCATTGTGGTGTTGACGGGCTTCCAAGACGAAGCCCTGGCGGTCGAGGCACTTAAGGGGGGCGCGCAGGACTATCTGGTTAAAGGGCAAGTGGATAGCAATCTGCTGGGCCGCTCCATGCGCTATGCCATTGTGCGCAAGGCGACGGAGGAGGCGCTGTTGCGGCAGGGGGTCGCTCTCGCCCGGGCGGAGGAGCTACAGCGTTCGCGACAGCGTCTTTTAGCGGCGCAAGAGCGCGTGCGCCGGGACATCGCTGCCCAACTGCATGATGGCGTGCAGGAAAGGCTTCTAATCCTGAAGGGTAACCTGCAACAGCTCCTAAAAGGTACAAGCTCCGCCTCGGAAACAACTAAGCTCCTGAGCGAAGTGGTCGACGGCCTGAACCAGGTGATCGAGCAACAAGTAGGCGTTCTCAGCCGCCAGCTCTACCCTTTAACTCTCAGCCAGGGGCTCGTGCCCACCTTTCTGTCCTTGGGCGATCAATTTAAAGCGGGCCCGGCTGTTGAGGTAGAGCTGGATGAAGAGCTCGTGAGACGGGAGAAGGCTGGCCGGGACTCGGTTCCAGAGCAGGTGAAGCTGGCAGTGTACCGCATCGCCGAAGAAGCCCTGACCAACGTGGTCAAGTATGCCAAGGCGGGCAAGGCCACCGTGCGGCTGGACGCGTCTCGGGAAGGTTGGTTACGTCTTGCGGTGCGGGACGACGGCCAGGGTTTCGATGCGAAAGGCTCTCCTGGGGGACTGGGGATGGCAACCATGCAAGACTACGCTGACGCCGTAGGTGGAGAGTGTGTGGTCCATAGCGCTCCAGGCATGGGCACGGAAGTTACGGCAATGCTCCCTCTCTCGCGACCTGGCGCGAAGCATCCGGAGGCCATTGAGAAAGGAGGCGACTGATGGAGAAACAGATAGAGGCCTGCCCCTGGTGCCATAGAGAAGTGCAGGTGGAATTGGGGCGCCAGCGCCTCTACTCATGCCCCTTCTGCAAGCAAGAGTTCACCTCTACGCCTAGCGCCGCTCAGGTGGAGGGTAAGCCACCGGCCCAGCGATCTGGGGTAGGAACTGCTCCACCAGCAGACTTCGTGGAGACGCCCTTTATCAAGGACTTGGCAGACCGCACTCTGGTCTATCTCCAGGATGGTTTACACGTTCACCTCTCCGGTCCGGCAGGGAGCGGAAAGACCACCATAGCCCTCCACGTGGCCCACCAGTTGGGTCGTCCGGTGCTGCTCATCCATGGGGATGACCAGATGGGTACCGCGGACCTGGTGGGCAAGGAGAGCGGCTACAAGCGAAGTTATACGCGCGACGAGTACGTTCACACAGTGCTTAAGGTTGAGGAAGAGGCCAAGCCCCTGTGGGTGGGAAGGGTCCTCACCGAGGCCTGCCAGAAAGGCTATACCGTGGTTTATGACGAATTCACGCGTTCGCGGCCCGAGGCCAACAATGTGCTTCTTTCAGTCCTGGAGGAGCGGGTGTTGCCTCTGCGCGGCGAGCATATAGCTGTTCACCCCGATTTCCGAATCATCTTCACCAGCAATCCCGCCGACTATGCGGGGGTCCACGGCGCGCAAGATGCTCTCCTGGACCGAATGGTTACGATCCTCCTGAGCGGGTTCGACCAGGATACCGAAGTAGGTATCACCCAGACACACTCCGGACTGCCTCTGGCGGAGGTCGAAAGGATCGTCGCCCTGGTCCGGGCCTTCCGCGATGCAGGGCTCAAGACCAGCAGCGCCAGCGTCCGTCCGGCCATCTTGATCTCCAGGATCCTTCGCGTGCGAGGTGGACACGCCTACGCCGAGAACCCTGTCTTTATTCAGACCTGCCGAGATGTCCTCCTCTCCCAGGCAAGCCGCACGGGCACGACCCTCCAGGAGGGACAGCAAAACGAGCAAACCCTGTTGCGTCTGATCCGGGAGATCTGCTCTGTTCCGCTGCCCACAGAATACCCCACTCTTGCGGCAGCAATCCATGGGCAGGAGGCTGACAACCTTATGACAGAACTGGGCGAAGATAAAGAGGTTCAGGAACTGCTGCTCAGGAAAATACGGGAGAGGAGGCTGGCCGGCAAGCTATTCACGAAGGTCTCGTAAGGCTGAGGCAGAGAGATTTGAAAAGTGGCCCTAAGAGGGGCAAGATCGGGCTTTTGGTTTCTGGACACTTCCCACGCATTTGAAGGTGTGAAAAAATCGGCTTGGCCATCTGTAGCGGCGCTCTATGAGCGCCGAAGTCATTGATTCTAAAAGCGGCGGTCATAGACCGCTGCTACAGCGCGATTTTTTCACACCTTCTTCGCCTGGGGAAACTGAGGGATATGGAATTGCTCATAGAGTATTTTCCATCCCTTCCCACGCCGAACATGCTCGGCCAGTTGCGGTGCTCTTCACGGTTCATCCTGAATTCTGAAGTTGGACGACGATTATGGCCTCCTGATTGGGGTCTGAGAATGGACAGGCGTCATCCAGAAAAAACCAGAACCGACGACATTCTGGCGAGGCACAGGCCCGTCCTGAGCGCTAATCGGGGACAGGGGGGGCTAGAATGAAGCCTGCTACGTAGGACGACGCATTTGGACACCCGCGGTTGTGACATAGTATTTCGCGATCATATTGGGTCGCTCCCACGCCGGCATCGATTCTGGCGATTTCAAATACTTCAGGAACTGCGCCAGAACCTGGGCGAAGTGCGCCTCGTG
>Ga0208821_1000279_pt1 | contig 43135 bp, 36 predicted proteins | sample June2015DPH_20_5_FD_184720 | JGI IMG/M metagenome (GOLD analysis project Ga0208821, IMG submission 184720) | Peatland microbial communities from SPRUCE experiment site at the Marcell Experimental Forest, Minnesota, USA - June2015DPH_20_40... | ecosystem: Environmental > Terrestrial > Soil >...
AAGCGATCAAAAGATCGGTTCAGATAGGTTTCGTAAGATGAACGATAGGGTTTTGTGCTTAACATTTTCTCTGAATTCGATTCAACGAATTTCTAACTTTCAAAATTCACATTTTTAGAGGTTGCCTTTAATTATGGTATTAATTCACAAGAGTTCGACCGTGATAAGATCAAGGAATTACTCAAAGAAAGTATTGATTACGGTTTTTTTTGGGATTTTATTAGACACAAATTAAAAGAACGAAAAAGACAGGTCGTTGACGAGGATTTATTGCTCAATTTAATTGCCCTTAAAAAGGACCTTAGGCCTTCTGAAAAAACATACATTTTAATTGAGAGGTGCCTTTTCCTTAAATTTTTGGAGGATAAGAATTTCCTTGAACCCCAAACTCTTCTAAATATTCTTAAGAATGAGAAAGCGGAAGAGTTACTAAGAAAATTTGATGAAATAAACTCTGCTTTGAATGGGGACATTTTCTCCCAGGACATATTCACCAGTAAAGATGTACCTCAAAGCACACTTTCTCGTTTATATAATTTTTTTACAAGTGATTATAGGAAACAAATTCAACTTTTCCCTTATCGATTTGACATCCTGCCGATAGAATTACTAAGTAACATATATGAGGCATTTCTGAAAATTGAACAAAAGATAAGCAGCGGAATTTATTATACGCCACCAGTTCTTGCCGATTTAATCTTGAATGAAACCCTGAATTCCTATTTGAAAAAAGATCGTCTCCCTACATGTATCGATTTTTCATGTGGTTCAGGTGTCTTTCTTGTCGAGGCCTTCCAAAGACTAATTGAAAAGAATGGTTGTCATTCTGATTTCGAAGCGAAAAAGGACATCTTAAAAGCATGTATTTTTGGCGTTGAAAAAGACGAAGTCGCTGCGAGGATCACAATCTTTAGTCTTTACTTGAAGTTATTAGAAGGCGAAGATCCCAATGTTCTGAGAAAATCTATTAGATCCGGGAGGACAAAATTTCCCAAATTATTCGGGAAAAATATTCTCAATCAAAATACGCTCTTTGATGATCTACAATTTAGAAATGAGGATGGCAAAAAGTTTGATAAGTTTGATGTAATAGTTGGCAATCCTCCATGGGGAGTTAACCCTTTTGAAGATCAAGTACATAATGACTTTCATAAAATGAATCTTTCCGAAGACAAACAAATGGCGGTCAATGATTACCAAAGCTCACAGTACTTTATTTTAAAGGCTGAAGACTTCATGCATGAGAACTCCATGGCTGGAATCGTTACGAATAATTCAAATTTTCTGGCTACTAAGGGGCATCCTTTTAGACAAAGAATTCTCAAAGGCTACGACATAGGCACTTTCTATGACCTTAAAGAATGTAATTCTATACTATTTAAAAAAAGGCAATTAGAGGAGATTGAACTCGGAGCAGACGAACCCCCAGCGGTCTTGATATTCAAGAAAAAAGGCAATTCTATCAATAAAACCATGAAATACATAACTCCCTTGTTAGATAATCTCTCTAAGCTACTGAAGATTATTGTCATAAAGAATTCAGAAATAAAAAGTGTTCCCCTAAATTTATTTGACGATGATATTCTATGGAGGGTTTTAGCTGTTGGGGATGTTGACGACTATAATCTAATCGCAAAATTAAAGGAGCAGAAAGGAAATGGCAATCTTAAAGGTTCTTATAGATTTCAAGTGACATCGAGGGGCACAAAATCATGGAAAAACGTTGATTACGTGGATAAAGACTGTATCGAACACTTTATGTTGACGGGTACTCAGAAAATTCGGCCAGAAGGAGTTTCAATAAGGAGAGAGGGGAGTGATCGATACTCTGAAAAAAAATTGTTAATCAAGCGGTATGTTGGAAATGACGTTAGGATTAAGGCCGCCTATGATGATAACGGATACCGTTTTAAAGAGAATTTGTTAGCATTGTTTTTTGACAATACATACGACTATAGAATCCTTTTAGCTTTATATAATTCCTCTATTATTAGCTATTTTTTGTCTTTAAATTCCGCTCAAATTGGGAAAGGGACTTTTGATATGGTTCACGCAAATGAAATTGAAAGTGCTCCTATCCCCGCAGACAAAAATATTTCGCCTCAGCTGAAATCGACCCTCATTAAAATTGTTAATTCTGTATATCAAAGTAAACATGCCTCGAAGGACGTGCTCCATAAAATGGATGAAGTGATATTTGATGTTTATCATCTGAAGGATTTTGAAAAGCAAAGAATACGTGATTTCTTTGGAGTGCGAGAAAGGAAAAGTGAAAGAAGTTGTCTGGTCAATAGTGATGATTTCGAGAGATACTTCAAACGATTTAGCGACGTATTCGGTTTCGTTTTAAGGGAGGGCAGCTTATTAGATGCAAGTGCTTTTCGTTCCTGCATGATTGGTGCTGGAATTACTTTCTCCATTGTAGATGAAACATTAAAGAATCATAGGCTTATTGTGAATTCCAATTGTGACATTGGTAATGCTGTGAGGCATATTAAAAAAAGACAACTCGACCAATCTGAAAAAACAAACCTTTTGAAACAGGAAAAAATAAAATTATATGACAAAAATAGTTTAACTATCGTGAAAAGCAATGAATACAAAGATTGGACAGAAACTGAAGCCATTAAGGATGCAAACGAGGAAATTCAGCTCTTTCTAGAAAGTTTGCCAGAGGGATAATTCTCTTGCAGGAAGATTTTTTTACGAATCTTAGACAAATTTGGAGTAGATATTCATCGCAGAGAGAAATCGAAGAGTTGTGTTTTAAAGCGATGATTGATTCATACGATCGAGTAAGGCTTATAACAGGAATATCTTCTCTTAATGAGAATGGGATAAGGGATAAATTTGTTATTGATTTGGAAGATCTGAGCGGAATACTTAAACATTCATTAGAGAATTGCATTATTAGAATAATACCTGAAAGCCACAATGCCCATACGAGAAAAAGGACAGACATCGAGTTTTTTCTACCCTTTAATAAACGAAGCCTGATTTTCGAATGTAAAAAACTTTCTTCGGCTGAAAGACGATACTTAAATGATGGTCTTTTGAGATTTGTAGAATTGGTCTATGCTCAAAATGAAAAAGATGCTGCTATGGTAGGTTTTGTAGTAAGCAAGAATCTCAAAGGAATCATTAAGAAGCTAAAGGAAATGGTTGGTAAGTTCCATATTATCCGACTCTACAATAGGCAAGTTCTTGGATATGAATATTCCTTCCAATCACTGCATCGACGCCTGAATACTTCAGAAATACTAATTTCACATCTATTTTTTCACTTTAATTGAAGAGTTAAATATGGGTAGAAAGATTTGGTGTCCAGATTCCAACGAAGATATAAATCTAGATGAAGATTCAGTAAAAGGGTCGGGACTTGACACGAGGGGTCTATCGTCGGCAAGAAACAGGAGATGGTAATTACGCAGAAAGAATCAAAAGCGTTCTTTATATAATTTATCAATAGAGAGAGGGATTTATTTATGTCGAAGGTAATATGTAAGAATGAGGATTGCAATAGAGAGGTTGTCATTAGCAGGTGCGTAGGTTTGAACAAACTAAGGGATCAATGCGGAAATTGGGTCCTTGGTGATAAAAGAGGTTTTTGTTCCGAGCATACGGACGGGGTATTTAGAAAACCCCCTTGTCCGCATTGTCATAGGGAATTAATTTTTAATTTGCCGGATGGATGGTAAGACTGCGAAACTGACCCTTAAATTTGAAGATGCCTTAACAAAGTTTTACAGCCAGATCAGGAGGGCTCACGGGTGGTGTCCATAAAATTATAAGAATCTTAAAAGAGATTTAGGTCATCCGTAAAAAAGTTGGCCCTGGTTCAATTTCAAATTTCAGATCGCAAATTGGAAGCTTTCCGCCCATAGGGCGGGGCTTCCCGGGATTGTAATATCATTCATATTGTGCCCCTTGACCTCGGCTGCAATCGGGGGCTTGCGGGGCACGACCCGGCCAAATTGAAAACATCAGAACAAAACGATACTTCTTATGCGGAATGCGGATTGCGGGTTGCGGAGGCCGGAATTTAATTAGACAGATAAATTGAGGAGGGGAGCATGGGAGAGATTGTTCACACGTCGCGGATCAAAATCGTAAGGGAAATAGATCCGACCAGAAGAGCCATGATCGAGGGATTTCTTTACAACAAACGTATTATTCTTTCAGCTGAAATAGAATAAAGGGGGGTCATGGTCAATTCTTTCCGCATCCTCAAGGCATATGTGCTCCGCAAACCTCCTTCCTGAAGTTGTGATTTTTAAGTTTTGCCTCAGCTGCATCATTTCAGATATAAAGCAATGAAATCAAAGCGCTACCAAGTTCCCCTTGACATCGCCTATTAAGAATCCTATAATAATTCACCAGTAGTCATTCTTTTTCATCACAATTATTCATTTATCATCGATTTGTATGTGGGAGGGCTCTTAGATGGACTATGCAGTAACGGTGGGAACAGACATGACGAACGACCCATTGAAACGGAAAGTTTCATTTCTGAAGCAAAAAATGAAAGAGGAAATGGACCTAGCGTGGAAGGACTTCTTTAAAAAGAATCCGGACAAGAAAGAGGAAGACCTTTGGCGACGGCTTGGGGAGCGGTCGAGAAGCAAACAAAATTCGAAGGATGAGGACAAGGAAGCATATGCGTTGAGGAGGAGAGAGAAAATTGCGCCATTGATTCATAAACGAAGAATTTGGTGGGAACCCGTACCCGAAGCAAGCAGTTACAGAGTGTATGTAAGCAAGGATAGAACCATTTTTGAGCCTGATCACTTTTCGTGGGAGACAACACCGGGGATAATTTCAAAACTGGTCATTGGAAAGACAGAGTTGATCCTACCAGATGAGTGGCTTGAGCTCCCCACAGAATCGGGAACCTACTATATCGGAATTACTTCTAGAGATGACTTAGGGAATCAAAGTGACCCCTTCTTATTATCGGGGTTGTTCAAATTCCTTGCCCCGTCGGCTCCGTTGAGAGGTGGGATCGAAAATCTTTAATTAAAAGGAATGGATTTAGGTCATCCATAAAAAAGTTGGCCCTGGTTCAATTTCAAATTTCAGATTGCAGATTTCAAATTGAAAACATCAGAACAAAACGATACTTCTTATGCGGAATGCGGATTGCGGGTTGCGGAGGCCGGAATTTAATTAGACAGATGAATTAAGGAGGGGAGCATGGGAGAGATTGTTCACACGTCGCGAATCAAGATCGTAAGGGAAAAAGGTCCGACCAGAAGAGCCATGATGGGGGATTTCTTTACAACAAACGTATTATTCTTTCAGTTGAAATAGAATAAAGGGGGGTCATGGTCAATTCTTTCCGCATCCTCAAGGCCTGTGTGGTCCGCAAACTTCCTTCCTGGAACATTGCTTGTTCATCTTTGTTCCACAACACAATAGTACAAATGGAAATCTTTGATGTGACCTCTCTCAAGATACAGCCTTTTTCACCCTAAAATACAGCGTTCACCTTATGTAATCCATAAATCACTCCTGTATAATTACGGAATGGCTGGAAGGAGGATATTCTTATGAAGTGTCTTCGGTGCAGTAGTGTCATGACTTATGATAAATTTTACGGCCCTCATGAATACTTTTGGGGATGGAAATGTGTTATCTGCGGGGAGATTGTAGACCAAGTGATTTTAGAGAACCGGGAATTGATAAGGATGGGCCGGGTGCCAAACACGAGAAGCAGGAAAAGGTGAGAGGGTTGAATCTGAGATCTTCGAAAAGGTGGAAGATAGAGAGTAAACAGTCAAAGTCAGTCAAATAGACTGGCATAGGACAGACTACAAAAAATGTGAGAAAGGAAGCAATGTCATGTTTAAGACAATGCTCGTTGAAGATAACCCCTCATTTAGACGACTAGTGAAAAATGACTTAAAGGATCAATTTCCTTCAATGGACATTATCGAAGCAGGGGATGGCATAGAAGGATTTCGGAATATCGATTCTCATCCTCCCAACCTGATCTTTATGGACATCCAGTTACCCGGGGAAAACGGCCTTGAATTAACCAGAAAGATAAAGGCGGATTACCCAGAGATAATTGTCATCATTCTAACAACCCATGATTCACCAGAATATCGAGAGGCAGCGACCCGAAACAAGGCTGATTATTTCCTTTCGAAGGATTCAACAACATCAGAAATTTTCAAATTGGTCAAATCAATTTTATTAGAAAAAGGTTTTAATGCGGATGGTTCAGATGGTAAAAACGGGTACTCGTAACTCTGACTGCTAAGAATTCCCTCAGTTTTGGCCTGCCTTTTTATCCCAAGTCCTTGTCTTTTTTCTGATTGATTTTTTTATAAAATAGTGCATAACCAGGTTTGTTGGGTTCTTAGAAAGCACCCATTCTTTTTTCTCATCCCCGATCGGCAGAGAAAGAATTTTTGCATTTCCCATTTCATCCGCCTGCGCAGCCCGCCGTGCAATTTCCGCCAAGATTTACCTGTTGACAATGGTTAACGTGCAGGTTAACATGATTTTGTGAGCAAAACTGTTATTTTCTACAGGACGGCTGATGGCAAATGCCCTGTACAGGATTTTCTGGATTCCCTGCCGGGAAAAGTTTCAAAAAAGATCGTTTGGGTTCTTAAGCTTGTGGAGGATTTGGATGCGGTCCCATCTTTATATTTCAAGAAGCTAATTGGAACCGAGGACATCTGGGAATGCCGAATTCAATTTGGGTCAAATGCGTATCGTCTGTTGTGTTTCTTTTTAAATCGTTCTGTTGTTGTGCTAAGCCATGGATTTGTGAAAAAGAGTCAAAAGATACCCGTCCATGAAATAGAAAGGGCAGAAGCTTATCGAAGAGATTTTTTGAAAAGGAGGATATAAAATGAGTGATCTCAAAAAATATATAAGGGAAAGGAAGAAGAGGGATAAGGAATTTGCGAAAGGGTTTGACGAGGGGTATGAGCAATTCAAAATCGGGGTCGTACTCCGTCAGGCACGGGAAAAAGCAGGGTTGACTCAAGAAGAATTAGCCCGTCGGCTTAAAACCAAGAAGACCTCCATATCGAGGATTGAAAACCATGCCGAGGACATCAAACTTTCGACGTTAAAACGCACTGCTTCTGCCTTAGGAAAACGTCTTCAGGTGAGTATTATTTAAAATAAGAAAGAATCGCCAAGGAATTGGGGGACGCAGGGGGCAGTACAACTTGACGAGGAAGAATGCGTTCGTTGTATGCTATTTTCAGTAAGTTTATGTCAACCCAATCAACCTTTTTAGATCGTTAGAAAGTAACCAACCCTTCTTTTCATCCCCGATCGGCAGAGAAAAGCCTCTTATGATTTCTATTGTTCTTGGGGCGATTTCACAACCGGAGGGGATTCACACCTGAGGGGAGGAAATACGGCGGGAGTGATTTGCCCGCCTCTCATATCCAAACGATACCCACCAGGTGTTTCACCTTTTTGAATTCCGGGTCGCCTGTCACCAAGGTGGCTTTGTGTTCGACAGCCGAGGCAAGGGCAAAGCAGTCGGCGTATGAGAGGGCATATTGGGCCTTATATTCAGCGGCCTGGAATATCAAAGAATTCGGGATAGGCAAAATGGTGAAGTTCAACCTTTCAATGTTTGCAAGAACTTCTAATTTCTTCTGGTCGCCAAATTCTTCTTTTGTCGAATAGATAATTTCACCGAGATTAACGGCACTAATATATTTGACCGCTCCGGTTTTCCTTATTTCCTCAAGGAGATGGACAACCTTTTCATATCCCTTCTCTTTTTGGAAGAATTTGAGAAGAGCATGGCTATCGAAAATGAAAGGCCCTTTCTGCATTATTTGAATTCGCCCTTCCGTTCTTTCAGGAGCTTTTCGGCAAGAGATGGCTTTGGTGGTAGAAGACCGCAGGCTGCCTTGACCGGATCTTCAACAGGCGGGATGAGGTAGATGATGCCACCATACTCCATCACCTGCAACTCCGTACCGGGTTCGATGCGATACCGCTTTCTCAATTCAGCAGGGATCACGATCTGGCCTTTGGATAAAGTTTTAACAGTAGCCATAAAATTCTAACCTTTATATAAAAAGTTGGACAATCTAAGGATAATGTATAACTTCTAATTTGTTTTGTCAAGATTATTGTTTGCGCCTTCTTTTTGCCCAGAAAGCGCATTCCCTCCAATCTCACCGGGTGCTACGCGCGAGATTGTCCTCTGTCATTGCGATTTCTAAATTCGGGCTCTTAATGGGTCGCTTCTAATATAACTCCTTGAATTTTAATGGCTTATAAATTTCTATTGACATTTGCTTTTTAAAGTGTATACAATTCTTCACCAGATGTCACCGTTTTTATTCAGTACGGTTCATCGAGCTTCGAATTAATGGTTTAGTGTTCTTTTTGTTGTGACCCAAATCCCGATTTAGAAATTGTCATTGCGAGTGAAACGAAGCAATCTCGTCTTTTTCAATGAGATTGCCACGCACCTTGCAGGTGCTCGCAATGACCGGATGGGAAAAGGGTTTCGGCTCCTAAATCGGGATTTGGGTGTGAAGTGCCGCTGAAGTTCTATGGGGCGACATATGACAATTGATTTCTTGGTTAACCTCATGGCCTTTGTCATTGCCATTTATTTATGGGTAATGTGACAGAGAAGGATGTAAGTCTTCTTAAATTTTTAGAGGGTATCTATTCCCTTTTCTCATCCTCCATCCCTAAAGAGAACTTTTCCTGATTTCCATTTCATTCGCCTACACCGAAGACCTTATGCCGGTCAATAGGTCGATTCTGGTTGCAGGTCGGTTTCCTGTGACAAATTTGGCCACCCTCCTGTAAATATGTCGATCAATATGGAAGACGGAAATTCATGTAGTTCTATTAAATCTCTGAAATCATGTATGTATTTTCACGCAGACCCTTTGGCTTAATTTTTGCTTAAATTTAAGATACGGATAGAAGAATTTTTTGGTGGAATCGAAGATGAATTTTAATAGAATTGGAAAATTGTTTGTCCCTCTTGCAACTATATTCATCCTGCTATCGATGGGTGGAAATGTCTCGCCCGTCTGTGCCTCCCCAACGGTTGCAACCGTTCAGAAGGCGAGTGGAACGGCGGCGATTGTCAGACAAGGGCAGACGATGTCCGCAACCGTCGGTCTAGAGATACGGGAAAATGATACACTTCGCACTGGTCCTAACGGGTCCATTGGCGTGATATTTAGGGACGATACTCTCTTGTCATTGGGACCAGAGAGCGCCTTAGTGATTGATAAGTTTGTGTTTGCTCCAGGGGAAGGAAAATTCTCGATCGTTCTCAGGATGATCAGAGGAACTGCAGCCTATCTTTCGGGGCTCATCTCTAAGCTTGCACCGGACTCAGCGCACTTTGAAACCCCCACTGCCTCCATAGGCATTAGGGGAACGAGATTTGTCGTGAGGGTCGAAGGGAAGTAGACAAAGAGACGCCCACCACTCAAGAAAACTGAGAAGACAGATGAGGCAGTGGAGAAATGTTCTTTTTGTTTTGATCTTTTTTTGCCTTCTAAGCGGATGTGGTGCACACCGGGCAAAGCGAGATTTGATCGTCCTCTTACCTGATCAGAATGGTAAGGGAGGTGTCATCACGGTGACCACCCAGGGAGGCTCCCAGATACTTGACAAGCCTGGATACGGAATCGAATTTGACGATCTCAATAAGCCGCCGGTCGCTCCCAAACCCGTAGAAGAAAAAGAAGTCAGCGATGTCTTTGCGGCAGCCCTCTCCGTGCTGCCGGATCAAACGGGCCGATTTATCTTATTCATTCTGTACTTTGAGCGTAATACAGCTAAACTCACCCATGAATCCAACGACTTGCTGTCCCAAGTCCAGAAGACTATTAAAAGCCGTAATTCAAACGAAGTCTACGTAGCGGGTCATACCGATCTTGTGGGAACAGAGGCTTACAACGCCGGCCTCTCTTCAAAGAGGGCAAACACCATCCGAGATCTGCTCGTTTCGAGCGGCATTAAACCGAAAACGCTGTTCGTTTCATCTTACGGCAAAGCAAGACCCTTGGTGCCTACCAAAGATCAAGTCCCTGAACCCCGTAACAGGAGAGTCGAAGTCATTGTCAGATAACTGGAGTCAACTCGTTTTCTTTGGAAAGGCACAGCATTTTTGATCGGAGAAAATTAAGGAGGGGCCTATTGGTCACCCACTGGCTATCGATTGTGATCCCTTTGGATCGACGCGCTGGAAAATGGTGATCTTAGCGTTTTTATGCGGTCTAAACGCATGGCGGACCCGGAAAGCGGGAAAGTTATTATTAGGAGAGATCGAAGAAACAGGTCACCTGTCCTACTCTATGGTATCCTTTTTTCAGTCCTCCTTTTTTTTATAAATCTTGCCAAACCCACCTTGACCGACTTCCTTCATAATCGAGTTTACGACTCCCTGCTGTCCGCCAGCACTGGAAAGCCCTCTCCTGTTCCCGTCATCGTTGACATAGATGAAAAAAGCCTCAAACAATACGGCCAATGGCCCTGGCCGCACTATCGGATCGCAATCCTGGTGGACAAACTCAGAAATCTTGGGGCCTTGAGCATTGGCCTTGATATGCTATTCGCAGAAGAGGATAGAACTTCGATTCATTCGATAAGAAAGGAGATTCTGCGCGACTTTGGAGTCGATCTCGGACTCAGAGGAGTTCCCCAAGAGCTCAGAGACAATGACCAGAGGCTGGCGGAGGCTCTTTCAAGAGGTCCCTTTCTGTTAGGTTATCAATTCCTGTTCGAAGAAGATTCTGATTCGGAGGACTGCCTGTTACATCCATTACAGGTCAACCAAATAGGACACGACAAGGCAGAAAAGGATTCACCACTATTCATTCATGCCCGTAGTGTATCCTGTAATCTAAAGATGTTTTCCGAGGCTGCGGCTGGATCCGGTTTCTTCAATGTTTTGCCGGACTCAGACGGCATCCTGAGACGCGTGCCCTTGATCATTGAACACGGAGGCAGACTGTATCCGAGCCTCGGGTTGGTAACACTGATGAAGGCTCTGGGTGTACGCGACGTCCTTTTGAAGACCGACACGGGTGGTGTGGAGTCATTATATCTAAACCAAACGGCTATCCCCCTTACCTCAAAAGGGAGTATGCTGATCCGTTTTCGCGGGAAGGGTAAAACCTTCGACTATGTCTCAGCGGCAGACATCCTGTCCGATCGCATCCCGGATGGGAAGATACAAGGGAAAATAGTGTTCGTCGGAACCTCTGCCTCGGGATTGAAAGAGCTCAAGTCCACCCCTTTCGATCCCGTGTTTCCAGGGGTGGAGGTTCACGCAACCGTTGTTGATAATATCCTAAAAAAGGATTTCCTCTCTCGACCGAAATGGGCCGCGGGCCTGGAGTCTGTAGGAATGTTAGCATTAGGGTTGCTTTCCGCATTTATTCTGGCTTGGACTGGAGCCGGTTGGAGTTCACTTTTCCTTGGAGTCGTCGCAGTGGGTGTTTGGCACGCCTCGGCGTGGATGTTTCGAAACGAAGGCATCTTCATTTCACCGGTTTTACCCTTGATCGTCCTGGCGTGTAATTTCTCCCTCATTACTTTTTTCAGATTCTGGCAGGAAGAACGGAGAGTTAAAGAGCGAACTCGCGAGCTTGCAATGGTTCAGGAAGCAACGATTGAAAGTATGTCCTCGCTGACCGAAACGCGGGATCCGGATACAGGTGGGCATATCAAGCGCACTCAGAACTATATCCGTCTTCTCGCCGACTACTTGAAGCATCAACCCAGATTCATTCGATTCCTGGATGATGAAGCCATCGACCTGTTGTGCAAGTCCGCCCCGCTCCATGATATCGGCAAGGTCGGGGTTTCAGACAGAATCTTGCTGAAGCCCGGCAAACTGACCGAGCAAGAATTTGAAGAAATGAAACAACATACGGTTTACGGCCGCGACACCATCCTTGTTGCCGAAAGAAAGCTTGGAAATACCTCTTTTCTGCGCATTGCTCGTGAAATTGCTTACACCCACCATGAACGATGGGATGGGTCTGGATATCCGGAGGGTCTCAGGGGAGAGGAAATTCCAGTGCCAGGCAGACTCATGGCTTTGGTCGACACCTACGACGCGTTGACGAGCAAGCGGGTCTACAAATCTCAGATCCCTCATGAAAAGGCCGTCCAAATCATCATCGAAGCAAAAGGGACACAGTTTGATCCAGCCGTGGTTGACGCCTTCTTAGAGGTCAAGGAGGATTTTCGTCGGATCGGCCTCAGATATGCTGACGCTTAGAGAGAAAATTGTCGGAAGAAAGGGGACGGGGGAATAAGGAACAACGGTTGTATTTTGTGGTTAAATTTTCAGCCAAACTATCCCGATCCAATCAGCCTTTTTAGATTTTTAGAAAGCACCCATTCTTTTTTCTCATCCTCGATCAGCAGAGAAAGAATTTTTGCATAGAATCTCTTCAGAATCTCTGGGCTTGGAATACTGCAATTTAGGGAAGGGCTTCTCATAACTTCCTCATTCTCTCCGCTGAATCAAACTCCTTTTTAGACCTTATCTGTAACCGCTTTGCTGCTGAACTTAATCGTTGGTTCGGGCCGTCCCAAGCCACAGCATTTCCCCCAATTTTACGAGAATCCGCGTGCAAGAGTACTTCCTTCAGAATGCAACATTTCAAACGAAAATTATGGATGGAATTTGGATGGAATTTTCCCCGAATTTTCCCCCGAATTTTCCGCTTGACTGTCCATGCGCATGAGAGTATGTTCTGTTTATAGTATTCTCACCCGGTCCCAATTAACCTCACAACTTAACCTCTAACCTTCTTTGGTGCCGCGTGAAGAGGAGCTTCCAAAAGGTGCCGATACAAAACCTCCAGGGGATATTCTTATATCCCTTCTAAAAAAGTTTAAATGGAGATGGATTCAAAAAACTTTAGAAAGGAGGAAGAAAAATGTTGAAGAAAAAATTAGTTCCTATTGGACTGCTGACCGCAATGGTTTTCTTAATCGCAGCTTCAGCCCCAGCTCAACAGGTCCGTGGAGTAACAGAGACGGAGATCCTCATCGGGCAGACAGGTCCGCAAACAGGACCGGCAGCCGCCTGGGGAGCAGTAGCCCGTGGTTCAGGCCTTTTTTTCAAAGGAATCAACGATGAGGGAGGAATCCACGGCAGAAAGATCAAATACTTCCTGCGCGACGATGGTTATCAGCCGGCCAAAACCAGGGCCATCGGTACTGAATTCGTGGAACAGATCGGGATCTTCGGAGTCGTCGGCTGCGTTGGAGTTGGGCCGGGCATGAGCGTCCGCGATTATTATGCGGAAAACAAGGTCTTAATGGTCAGTTTTGGCGTCAGCGGGGTAACCAACTGGATCCAACCCTTCAACAAATATATCTTCCCCATCTTTCCCCTTTACGTTGATGAAGCGAAGGCCCTGACCCGATATTTCTTTGAACAATTGAAGCTCACGAAGGTGGCCGTGTTTTACCAGAACGACGATTACGGGAAGCAGGGTCTGGAGGGCGTGGAGCGTTATGAAAAAGAAAAGGGTCTGAAGCTGGCGGCCTCGGTTTCCGCCGAGGTAACGGACCGGGACCTGAGTTCCCACGCTTTGAAGTTGAAGGATTCAGGGGCTGAGGCAGTGATCATGTGGGCCATGCCCACCCATGGAGCTTTGCTCCTGGCTGAATGCGCCAAGATAGGCTACAAGCCCCAATGGGGGACCAGTGCCACCCTCTCCGATGCCGCATTGATGATGCAGATCACCAAGGGACTCTGGGCCGGGATGATTCACTCAAACTTCGCCGAACTCCCGGACTCAAACCATCCCCTGATGGTCAAATATCGCGCCTGGCACAAAAAGTACGAACCGGATGAGCGATGGGGAACCTTCTATTATGCGGGGATCGGTATGGCCGAGCCCTTGGCGGAGGGGTTGAGACGGGCGGGCAGGAATTTAACGCCCGAGACTCTTATCAAAGCCCTGGAAACCCTGAGGGACTGGCAGGGGATCAGCGCACCTATCACCTTCACGCCTACGGATCACCAGGGAGCGAAACATATTTTCTTCGGCCAGGTGCAGCCGGACAGCAGTATCAAGAAACTGACAGACTGGATAAGGATTACGAAGTAATCGGATAGGCACACGTATTCGTGTCCGTGAGTTATTGAAAGTTCATTGAATGCGGGATGGGGGCGACTTCAGTTTCGTCATTCGGGGTCGATTAAAATAGCCCGAAGGACTAAGATAGAACCCCTTCCATGCTAGAAACTCAAAGAATGGAATCTGCTGAATATACCATTCTCTTGGTGGACGATGAAGAATTAATGAGATACCTTGTCGTTTCCTGTCTCTTCTCATCCCCGATCGGTAGAGAGAACTCTTTTCTGATGCCCATTTAGTTCAAGGTAGAATATCAGCGCTGGACGGAAAAAAACTCGTTAGTACCCATGGTGCATTTCGTCCCGATCGTAATGATGCGAATCATCCCTATCGTGATAGTACCCATGATCCCGATCGCGATAACGATCATCCCTGTCATGACGTACAAAACACCCGGTCAGGGCCGATATCGAGAACAATCCAACCATTAACCATTTTAACAGTTTGCCGTTCATTTTAATCCCTCCATAGTTATTTAAATATAAGCACGCACGCATAAGCTGTCAAAGAAAGAAGGCGGGGTGGGTTCTGAATTCTGAGACTGAAAATAGCATGCATGGGAGAGAGACGAAGTCGGCTTATATCCGTAACGGGGATGAATTGTGATTTTGCAGAGGAGCTGCCCAGTGCTGCAGGCAACCTATGGGCACTGGGTCTTTATTCCTTAGGGGCATAAGGAAGATAGATGACGAAGGTGGTTCCAAAGCCTTCTTCACTTTCCACCTCAATCTGGCCCCCGTGTAGGTCCACAATTTCTTTAACGATAGTCAGCCCGAGGCCTGTTCCAATCCTGTTTTTGACATTTGAAGCCCGAAAGAACTCGGTAAACAAACGAGGTATTTCGTCCTTGGGTATTCCAATACCGCTATCGCTCAGGACAATGCGGATGGTCTCATTGGCGCCGGTCCAAAAGGTCATGCCGATGCGTCCGCCCTCGGGGGTGTATTTGATGGCGTTCGAAACGAGATTCTCAAGCATCTGCTCCACCATCTCCTCGTCGCCCCTAATTTTGGGCAATTCCTCAGGAACGGTTACGATGAGAGAGAGCTTCTTCTCGGCTGCCTTTTCCTGGAAGGTTTGGTGAATTCGGTCCGTCACCGCTTTGAGGTCCACGGATCCGTATTCCCGGCGCCGCTGCTTGCTTTGACTCTTTGCCAAGGTCATGAGCTCGTTGATCATGAGGAGCATATTCTGGACCCGTTGGTCAACCCGGCTCAGATGTCTCCGCAGTGCATCATTCATGTTACCCAGGTAGCCGTCTCGAACGACCTCGAGCATGCTGGCCAGGGCAGCCAGCGGCGCCCGAAGGTTATGCGCAACGCGATTCATAAACCGGGATCGTTCCTCGATCACGTTTTCGATGGCCTCGTAAGCCCGAGCGTTCTCGATGGCGATGGCCACCAGCCCGGCTGCCTGACGGAAGAAATTCAATTCATCCGGGCCAAATTGCTCCGGCCGAGTGGAATAGGCTCCCAGGATGCCGATGACCCGGGTTTCGACGATCAAGGGCACAAACTGGACGGATTGCAATCGGGCTGCTTCCAGATCTTCCCCAAACTGAAAAGACTCCGGCTCGGTCACGTGGCCGCTGACGAAGGGTTCGCCTTCGATGACCCTGCGGTTGAGAGGGCTTTTGGCCACCTCCACCACTTTGTGTTTGAGAAACTCCGCGGGCAATCCGTGAGCCGCAGCAAATTGGAGGAATTTGCCGTCCTCGCTCAGAAGCTTGACCGAGATTGCTTGCACATCCATCACGCGGGCCAATTCCGAGCTGACAATACTGAGGACCTGTTCGAGGTGCTGTTTGGACCCAATGGCTTGGGTCATAGTATAGAGGGTATTGAGTTTGTCATTGAGTGTTGTGACGGCCTCGGTGAGGTCGGCCAGATAGACGATTCGTTTCTCCAACATGCGCATCACCGCCGTTATCGAGAGGGCAGTGATGAAGACAAAACCAGAGAAAAAACCGAAAATCACGATCAGGCGGAAAGGGTGCCGCCCCAGATCAACGGCCTTTCCTTGGAACAGCAAATCATGATGGGGAATCCAGCCCAGATACTCCGCCGCTGAAATCAGGCCCACGCCAATCGCTGCGATAGCAGCCAAACTGTAAGTGGAACGACGGGGCAGAAAAATGGCACAAAAGGTGATGTGGAATATGAAAAGAAAGATGAAGGGGCTGGCCAGGCCGCCTGTGAAATAGATGAGGAGGAACATGGTGGCATAGTCAAAACCCACCTGCCAGTACGTGAAACGCTCGATATATGCCTTCTCATGGGGTTCGTTTTTGACCCGACGGCTCAAAAAAAAGAAAACGACATTGTAGGTCAGAATAAAACTTGCCAGCAACAGGAGGGCGCTTGCCTCGAACTCAACCCCGATCCAACGGGCGATGGCAATCCCTATCCCCATGCCCGCAGGGATACACCAGCGCAATTTGATGAACCAAAGCGTCCTCTCCCTCAGTTCACCCAGAATGATCTTTTTCCGTCTCTCAAGTTCATCAGGCAAGTTGAGCAGGCCTGTTCCCGTTGTCGGTTGGGCCATGCGTCTCCTTCGATTCCGGGGCTGAGGTCAGCCTCCGGCCAGGATGCCCTCGATTTTAGCCACGAGCTTCTTTGTGTCCACCGGTTTCTCGAACATCCACCTGGCAGGCCATTCTTCTCCCGTGATGTGCTGGAATTTGTCGGGTCCTTCCCGCCGGACCCTTTCGAGGAAACTGGTTAAGAGGATGATAGGAAGGTCTTTGAACCCGGGCCTTTTCTTGAGATCGTAAGCCAAATCAAACCCTTCGGTTTCAGTGGCCATCATGACATCTAAGATCATGAGGTCGGGCCTCTTGGCTTTCAGTGCTTCAAGAGCCTCCGTACCGTTCGATGCAGTCCGGACGGTGTAGCCATGGTTCTCCAGGATAATCTGAAGCGAGTCGCGAAAATCAGGGTCATCGTCCACGAGAAGAATCTCGCCCTTGGTCGCCATAGCGCCTCCTTTTTCGAGAGATCGGATGGAAGCATCAACTCCCCCGGCGGCATCGCAACGCAGGCAGCGACGGGCCTCGGCCAGGGCCATCTCCGGGGTGTAGCCCAGTTCCGCCTCGCGAAAGTCTGTCCGTCGCACTTTCGGTGAAGCCACCGGCATCGGAACCTGGGGTCCCTCGACCGGCTCCTCGTCCGTTTTTAAGGGTATGTCAATCACCTCCTCAACCGGAGCGATCCATGGCTTCTCCCCACGGGCCAACCGGATGGCATTGTCGATTGATCGGGCTGCGGTTTGGCCGGCCTCGATCGCGTCGATGACCGTGGCAGGGCCAGTGGCGACATCTCCGCCAGCCCACACCTTCGCATGGGTTGTACGAAGGTTCCTATCCACTTCGACCGCGGTCTGGTTTCTCTCAACACCGCTTTCTTTGGGCAAAAAATCGAGGTCGGGCATGCGGCCGATGGCGATGATCACGGTGTCTGCCTTTTCAATGAATTCCGAGCCCAATATGGGCACGGGTTGCCTCCGGCTGCTTGGGTCAAACCTACCGGGCCGTGTCTGGGTCAGTTCAAGACCTGTCACCTTCCCGTACTGTGTAATCATTCTCACCGGGGCCGCTTGATCCATGATCCGTACGCCTTCCTCCTCTGCTGCTTCGACCTGCGACGCCTGTACGGGCATATCGTTGCGCTCGCGGCGGTAGTAAAGCGTCACTTTTTTTGCCCCCAGACGGACGACTGTGCGAGCGGCGTCTAAGGCGGAAATTCCGCCGCCGATCACGGCCACCTTTTTGCCCACCTTGATTCCTCTCCCCAGATTTTGAGCCCGGAGAAACTCAACCACACCGAACACCCCTTCCGCATCTTCTCCGGGGATGTCTAGAGAAGAACTTTTTTGTGCGCCCGTTGCTAAGTAAATGATATCAAACTTGCTGTCCAACTCGTCGAAGGTGACGTCGCGGCCGACGCGTTTGTTGGTGAGAAGTTGTACCCCGGCTTGAAGGATATCCTCGGTCTCGCGATCGAGCTCGTTTCGAGGAAGTCTATAGGCAGGGATGCCCCAGCGAAGCATCCCTCCTGCTTTCGGCAACGCCTCGTAAACCGTGACCCCATACCCTCGTTTCTTAAGCTCCAAGGCAGCCGTGAGTCCGGAAGGCCCTGCGCCGATGATAGCGACCTTCTCCTTGTGAACGATCGGCAAGGGTTTTGCCTTAGGCCGGCTCGCATGGTCGACGATGAACCGCTTAAGGTGCATGATGGCTACTGGCTCATCGAATTGCCCGCGCCGGCATATCGTCTGGCACTCGTGTCCGCAGACCCGACCGCACACGCTCGGAAAGGGATTCGTCTGCTTGAGTACTTTATAAGCATCATCGATGCGGCCGGCTCGAATCAGGGCGATGTACGCAGGGGCGTCCATGCCCACGGGACAGATGTGTTGACAGGGGCTCTTAAAAAGCCTTGAACAAACTGCGGCAGGACACCGCTTGTCAAGAATGTGAGCTTCATACTCATGACGGAAGAAACGGATGGTACTCAGCACCGGATTCGACATGGTTTGGCCCAGCCGGCAAAGAGCTGTGTCTTTGACCCTTCGTGACAAGTCTTCAAGGAGTTCGATATCTCCGTCGTGGCCTTCGCCTCGGCAGATCCTCTGGAGGATCTCCAGCATCCTTTTGGTTTCCGCCCGACAGGAGCAGTTACACTGACCACAGACCTCGTTCTGGCAGAAATCCATAAAGTAGCGAGCCATGTCCACCATGCAAGTGCCATCATCCATCACGATCATGCTACCAGAGCCCATGATCGCGCCAACCTTGGTGAGGGCGTCATAGTCGACAGGGGTATTCAAGTGCTCCGGAGGTACGCAGCCACCGGACAGTCCTCCTACCTGAACGGCTTTGAACTTCTTCCCGTCGGGAATGCCACCGCCCATATCGAAGACGATTTCGCCCACGGTGGTGCCCATCGGCACTTCGACTAAGCCGGCGTTATTGACCTTGCCAGCCAGGGACAGAAGCTTGGTGCCTTTGGACGACTCCGTACCCAGTTCCGCATAAGCCTCGCCGCCGAGTAACACAATCCGAGGGAGGTTAATGTAAGTCTCTATGTTGTTAACGAGCGTTGGCTTCTTCCACAATCCCAATGCGACCAGAGACGAAGGCCGGGGCGTATCGGGGCCTCCTTCGGTCGCACCCATCCATGCTGTCTTCTCGCCACATGCGGCCGCAGCATCCCCCTGATGCACCTCTATGTCGAAATCAAACCCTGAGCCGAGAATGTTTTTGCCAAGAAGCCCATGGGCGTGAGCTTGGTCAATGGCGAGACTCATTTTCTCCGTGGCCAGGGAGTAATCCGCCCGGCAATAGAGATAGCCCTGATGAGCCCCGATCGCCTTTGCCGCAATGATCATCCCTTCGAGCACGGCATGAGGGTCTGATTCCATCACGCTGCGACTCACGAAAGCGCCTGGATCGGCTTCATCTGCGGTGCAGAGGACATACCTGATATCTTCTCTTGAGTTGGCGCAGAATTCCAGCATGATCCCCGTGGGAAAACCGCCGTCACCCCGTCCCCGAAGACCCGAGGTCTTGACCTCGGAGATAATCTCCGAAGGGGTCATCTCCAGCAGGGCCTTGGCTGCCGCGAGATAGCCGTCACGCCAGATATATTCATCGATCCGGTCAGGATCGATCAAACCCTTATTATGAAGAACCAGGGATTGCTGAAGGGCGAAAAATTTGAGCTGTGAGACGTGGAGGATGGCTCCTTCCAAATCCGACTGAGAGGGTATGGGTCCTTCATTCACCGCCTTGCCCCGCGCAAGAGCAAAGTCGGCTTGAGCCTTACCGGCCAGAATGTGCCCTTCAAAGATTCGACGGGCTTTCTGCTCGTCAACCCGCTGATAAATCACCGGCTCCTGACCCGGCAGCTCCACAGTGACCAACGGCTCCCGGCTGCAGAGCCCGATACAGCCTGATCGATTGACAGCGATATCCGACCGGCCGCAGCTCGACACCTCTTGGAGCAGTCGATCCATAACGTTCTGGGCACCTGAAGCCAGTCCACAGGTATTCATGTGAACCGTTATTCTTCCCACGTAGCCGTCCTTGCGGAGCTCTTTTTTCTTTGCGACTTCCTGCTTGATGGCCTTTAAATCCTCGGGTGTCATCTTTTTGACGGCCATGTCGTTCTCCTCGACTTTGTGAAGACCCATTCCCGTGATATTTCTTTTACCCGCTCCTCCTGATCCGGAGGTTCGCCGATTGACCCAAATTCTTTCAGAAAGGAAATTCCGAAAGGATGATAGAAAAACAATCCCCTTTCCAAGGGTTTGCGTTGACCGGGGCATTTTCAAATTAACATTTTAGAAAGTATATCTCAAGCCAAATTCACAATAATACAAGAGGGAAGAAACATAACTCATCGGGATCATCTCCCTCCCAATGCCTCGATATTTTGTGGAAAATCTGGTATGATTTTTCACGTGGGAGCATAGGGGGTACGGATGGATACGAAAGAGACGGATGAAATGAGACAGAGATACCCGGAAAAATTTATGTCAGAAGAAAGAATATTTAGTCATATCCATCGAGGGGACAGAATATTCGTTGGGACAGGGTGCGGTGAGCCCCAATATCTTATTCAGGCCCTGATCCGTTATGTCGAGTCTCATCCCACCGCTTTTTACGATGCAGAGGTCTTCCACGTATGGACCCTTGGTCTCGCTCCTTACGCAGAGGAAAGATTCAAATCAAATTTCCGGCATAACTCTTTCTTCATTTCGAACAATACGAGAGAGGCGGTCAATAAGGGAGTTGCCGATTATACCCCCGTCTTTTTATCGAAGGTTCCAGACCTAATCCGTCGCGGTCTTGTCCCCATCGATGCGGCTCTCATCCAAACTTCCCCACCCGATGATCATGGCTACATGAGTCTGGGGGTGAGTGTGGATATTGTCAAGGCGGCCGCCGAGAGGGCTTCCCTGGTGATCGCTCAGGTTAATTCAAATATGCCGCGCGTTCACGGAGACGGGTTCATTCACATCGAAGATGTGAATTTCATCGTCTCCCATGACGAGCCATTATTGGAGTATGTCTCGGGGGCGGACAGCGATATTTCCCAGCAGATCGGAAAGTATGTTTCCCGTCTCATCAGGGACGGGGAGACCATTCAGGTCGGATATGGAAGCATACCCAACGCCATTCTCTCGAATCTTTATGAGAAAAAACATTTAGGCGTCCACACGGAACTTCTGACGGACGGCATCGTGACATTGATGAAGAAGCGTGTGATCGACAATACACGGAAAAGCATCCATCCGGGGAAGACCGTTGCCGCATTCTGCATGGGCAAGAAGGAGACCTATGAATACATCCATGATAACCCCGCGATCGAATTCAGGACGATCGACTACACGAACAATCCCCTCGTCATCGCCCAGCACCATCGCATGACGGCGATCAATACGGCTCTGGAGATTGACCTGACAGGGCAGGCCACGGCAGAATCCATAGGGAAGTTGTTTTATAGCGGCGTTGGAGGCCAGGCGGACTTCATGAGAGGCGCTGTTCTGTCGCCCTATGGCAAGACCATCCTCGCCATGCAATCCACGGCGAAGAGTGGGGCTCTCTCAAGGATCGTCCCTTTTCTGAAGGAAGGGGCGGGGGTGACACTTCATCGTGGCGATGTTCAGTATGTGGTGACCGAATATGGGATTGCCTACCTACAGGGGAAGAATGTCCGAGAACGCGCCATGGAATTGATCGCCATCTCTCATCCAAAATTCAGACCCTGGCTGATCGAAGAAGCGAAAAAACTCAACCTCATCTACGGGGACCAGGCGTTCATCGCGGGGGAAAAGGGCGAATATCCCGAGGCCTTGGAAACTCGCAGGACGACCAAGCAGGGTGTTGAGATCCTCCTCCGGCCGGTGAGGATAAGCGATGAGTCTCTCCTCAAAGACTTCTTCTATTCTCTCTCGGAGAACAGCCTCTACCGCAGGTTCATCTCGGTAAGGGAGGATATGCCCCACGAGCGCCTTCAGGAATTTGTGGCCATTGACTACACGCAGGAGATGGTCATTCTCGCCGTCATTCAAAAAGAAGAAAAGGAAGTGATCGTAGGCGTCGGACAGTATGGAATTGGCCAGGACATCCATACCGCAGAGGTTGCCTTTGCAGTGAGGGACGATTATCAGAACAAAGGTATCGGATCGGAGCTGCTTTCTTACCTTACCCTTCTGGCGAAGAAACAAGGGCTCCTTGGTTTTTATGCAGAGGTATTGGCTGAAAACAGACCCATGCTCCATCTCTTTGAGAAGATGGGATTCGACATCAAGAAGAGGCGCGAGGAAGGAGTCTACGAGCTGGAGATGACGTTCCGATGAGATGGAAAGAAAAGCCATTTCAAATGTCGAAGTTCAAGCCTGCCTGCGGCAGGCAGCGGAAATCCAAAGGCGGAACCAGAAAACCTGCGGTCTTTAATTTTTCTGGTCGAGGATAAAATATTTTGACATCTGGAATAAGGATTCCACTCTGCTAATAGATCTGATCCGGGAAGGTGTTGACCTTGAAATCTCTCTCCAGCATCTTATACATTTTCGGGCTTTCCCATTCCTCATCGAAGACGTCGGCGAAAATGCCATCATAAATGGCCCAACTCCTTCCTCGAACCGTTTTCTCCATTCCTTTTCTGCGAAAGGGGGTGGAATCATCCAGTTTTTCGTGAAGCAGCCCTCCCGGCTGGAATTCCTTGTGGATTCTTTCCATCATCTTGCCGCCTCTGAAATAGGTAAACCCATGTCTCTCCCACAAGATGGCATTGTGATAAAAAAAGGCCCCCAAGGTGATGGTCTTCAGCTCCAACGGCTCCATAAAGGCTTTCAGACAGTTTACGAATTCTTTTACCAAACGTAATCCGTGCCTGACCATTCCAGGGGCGAGCCCAGCCTCCATGGCCCGAACCTCTTCAGGGACGTTCCTCGACCGTGTGCCGAGCAGGGTATCCCTCCCCAACTCGTCGATATCAACATTAAACCTCTCTGAAAAAGGATCGTTGATGATCAGAAAGTCGAGATAAAGGCTTTGCATGAAGGCCTCCAGGGAAACCTGGCACGAGAAGATACAATCTTTGTCCTCCGATCTGTTTTTCACTTCGATGCATGCAAAATTTTCATCGGGAGGAAATACCCCTGTGAGGACTCTTTCGCCGAATGGGTTGGTTAACGTCTGACGGTCAATCTGAAACGTCTCGAATATGGTGTCGGGGACAAGGCGGAGGTAAATGGAATTCCGCTCCTCTTTAGGAAGTCGGTTGAGCTTCGCTATCGAGAAAGTCATTGTCGAGTTGTTTGGAATCGTTCGGAAGGATAGCCTGCCCCCGGCCCTGTTTACCGAGGGCAGGCCAATGAGCCATTTGATCGCAGAAACACTTCCTATTTACAATCTCTCTCCGGCAAGCTGGATCACCACACTCGGATCGGTAAGGGTGGATGTGTCGCCCAACTCCTCGATCTTGCCCTCGGCGATCTTCCTCAATATCCTCCTCATGATCTTTCCACTCCGGGTCTTGGGAAGCGCATCAGCAAATTGGAGCTTGTCCGGTGTCGCGATCGGGCCGATCACCTTTCTCACATGGGCCAGAAGCTCTTTCCGTAAGTCCTCCGTTCCCTTGAGGCCCGCCTTCAGCGTGACAAAAGCGTAAATTCCCTGGCCTTTCACCTCGTGGGCAATGCCGATGACGGCCGCCTCCGCCACGGAACGGTGAGACACGAGGGCGCTTTCCACCTCCGCTGTTCCGATCCGATGGCCTGAAACGTTGATGACATCGTCGATCCTGCCCATGAGCCAGTAATAGCCATCCTTATCCTTCTTTGCCCCATCGCCCGTAAAGTAGTTGCCGGGAAAGACCGTGAAATAGGTCTCCTTAAACCTTTTGCGTTCCGGATCGTTCCAGAACCCTCGTAACATACCTGGCCATGGTTTCGCAATGACCAGAGAGCCCCCTTCCTCTGCATCGCACTCACTTCCGTCCTCTCGGATGATCTTCGGAGCGACGCCGGGGAAAGGAAAAGTGGCTGATCCGGGCTTCAACGGGGTGATCGGCAGAGGACTGATCAGGAACCCACCTGTCTCTGTCTGCCACCAGGTATCCATAATTGGGCACCTCTCCTGACCCACATTCGTGTAATACCACTTCCACGCCTCAGGGTTAATGGGCTCGCCCACTGAACCGAGAAGCCTCAGGCTGGAAAGACCTCTTCGCTTCACCCATGACTCGCCTTCCCGCATTAATGCCCGGATGGCTGTGGGTGCAGTATAAAAGATACTGACCTTATACCTCTCTACGATCTCCCAGAACCTGTCAGGGTTGGGATACGTTGGCACACCTTCAAACATCAGGGTCGTCCCGCCGAGCGCCAAGGGGCCGTATACGACATAGCTGTGACCCGTTACCCATCCAATATCCGCCGTGCAAAAGAAAACGTCTTCTTCCTTAATGTCGAATACCCACTTCAGGGTCTGATACACGAAGAGGAGATATCCTCCTGTGGTGTGAATGACCCCCTTGGGTTTGCCTGTGCTTCCACTGGTGTAGAGGATGAAAAGGACATCCTCTGCGTCCACTAACGCGGGTTCGCACGAAGGCTTGATGTCCTCTTTTGCCATCTCCTCGTTCCACCACACATCCCTCTCTTTGGTGAAAGGGACATCGATCCCCAGCCTCTTGACGACAATCACCTTTTCAACGCCGGGACAATCTTTCAGCGCCTCATCGGCGTTGATCTTGTTTTGAACGATCCTGCCGTTTCTGTAATATCCGTCCGCGGTGATGAGAACCCGAGAACCGCAGTCGTTTATCCTATCCCGAAGAGCCTCGGAGCTGAACCCTCCAAACACCACGCTGTGGATAGCGCCGATTCTCGCGCAAGCGAGCATGGCAATCGGAAGCTCGGGAATCATCGGTAAGTAGATAGACACCCGGTCCCCTTTCTTCACTCCAAACTTCTTCAGGACGTTTGCAAATTTGCAAACATGGTAGTGAAGCTGCTGATACGTAAAAAACCTGTTCTCTTCCAGGGGCTCTCCCTGCCATATCAAAGCAACCTTGTTGCTCCTCCAGGTGTTGAGGTGCCTGTCGAGGCAGTTATAACTCGCATTGAGCTTCCCCCCGGCGAACCATTTAATTTCTGGCTTATTAAAGTCCCAGTCCAACACCTTATCCCATTTCTTGCTCCAGTCGAGTTGCTCTGCGAGTTCCCCCCAAAATTTTTCCGGATCGTTAAGAGACCTCTGATACAATTCCCTGTAGTCCTCCATGCGCTTAATGGAAGCCTTCATCTTAACCGCATCCGAAGGTTCGAAAATCAATTTCTCTTCCGACATAGAAACCTTCCTTTTTTCTGCCATACCTAGAATCCTCCTCTCAATTCTTGCACTGAAAGTGCTCGTTTGACTATGTTAAATTAATCACAAGCTCAAATATGCCCAAAAAGAATTTTTTTGTCAAGGATTATAGAAAACTTTTTTGGTCTATTTACTCGCACTAACCCCGTCCATGGAGACAAAGTAAAGAAGTGATGGCCAGAACAGCGGTGATTAAGACCCCATATTCATGCCAGGGGAGTCGAAGAATTCACTTGCCGATTGAATCAGGCAGATCGGTCGGCGACGTCACACAGACGTCCTTAAGATCGGGTTCTTTGAACAGTTTATATAAAATTTTTTCTTGACAAAGGACAGGCAATTTTGTAGTTTGATGCGGGACAAAAAATTTTTTACAAACAGGGGCGCATATGCTGATTGAATATCTTGCTATTCTCATCTACATCGCCATTGCCGTCTTTTTTGCCCTCTTCGCCATCATCGCTTCTGCTCTCTTAGGCCAGAAGAAACCCACGCCTCTCAAGCAGGCGCCCTACGAATGCGGGATGACGACCTTTGGCTCAAGCTTCCGAAGGATTCCCATTAAGTACTACATCATTGCCATGCTCTTTCTGCTTTTCGATATCGAAGTGGTTTTTCTTTATCCCTGGGCAGTGGTCTTTAAAGAGTTCAAGATGTTTGCATTCATCTCGATGGCTGTCTTCCTCGGAATCTTGGTCATCGCCTATATCTACATCTGGAAAAAAGGAGCCTTGGAATGGGAATAGAAACTTACCTTGAAAAAACCCCTTTTATGCCTGCGCTTGACAAGATCGTCAACTGGGGACGTAAGTACTCGATCTGGCCTGTGACCTTTGGCTTGGCCTGCTGCGCCCTCGAGATGATGGTGGCTGCTGCCTCTACATGGGATATTTCCCGTTTCGGCTCGGAGGTGTTCAGACCCTCTCCCCGCCAATCGGACCTGATGATTGTGGCAGGGACCTTGACCAAAAAGATGGCTCCGATGGTCAAGCGGATCTACGAGCAGATGCCAGAACCCAAATGGGTCATCGCCTACGGAGCGTGTGCCTGTTCGGGCGGGATCTTCAGGACCTACAGCGTGGTACAGGGAGTCGATCAGATCCTTCCGGTCGATTTCTACGTTCCCGGCTGTCCGCCTAAACCGGAAGCGTTGCTGGCAGCCCTGGTGAAGCTCCAGAAGAAGATCGAAACGGAGAGCCTGGCGGATCGAAAGAATGTTCGTAGCGCCCTTGAAATCAAATAGGAAATAAGAGGAGCAGGGAATGGCCGAAGTCAATCTCACCGTAAAGAAATTGAAAGAAAAATTTATGAATTCCATTTTAGAGGGGACGACTTTTCGCAATGAAGTCACGGTGACCGTTTCGAAAGGAGAGATCTTTGAGATCTGTAAATTTCTTCACTCGGATCCGGACCTTCAGTACCGTCTCCTCACCGATCTCTGCGGCCTCGACTTTTTTCCACAAACCCCTCGTTTTGGAGTCGTCTATCTTCTTTATTCATTGAAGAGCAATCAGAGGCTGAGGGTGAAGACAAGAGTTGGAGAGAGGGAATCGATTCCAAGTGTGGAATCGATTTGGAAAGTGGCAAACTGGTATGAGCGGGAGGTCTATGACCTCCTCGGGATCACCTTTGACAACCATCCTGACTTGAGGAGGATTATGTTGTGGGATGGGTACGAAGGCCACCCTTTAAGAAAAGATTATCCGACTGAAGGGCCAGATTTTGACAAACCCTTTGTTCCCGAGGTTTGACCCTTCGGCAGCGCATCAGCACCATCTCTTGGGGCAGGGATAAAGTTGCCGCTCAGGGTCAACCCTGAGCGCTTGGCCTGAGCGGCTCTACTGAGCTCGCTGAAATCTCGGGCCGAAAGCAAACCACGGCCTTCAGGCCGTTGTATCGAATGGGGTTGAAATGGCAGAGACGCGGTTGATGACCATCAATATGGGTCCGCAACATCCGGCGACGCACGGAGTGTTGAGGATCGTGTTGGAATTGGATGGAGAGGTGATCGTTCGTTCTACTCCCCACCTCGGCCACCTCCACCGGGGGATTGAGAAGCTGGCTGAGAGTAAGACCTACCATCAGGCCATTCCCCTCACGGACCGGTTGGACTATACCAATGCCATGGGCAATAACCTCGCCTATGTTCTGGCCGTCGAGAAGCTTTTGGGCATTCAGGTCCCCAAGCGAGCCCGATACATCAGAGTGATGATGGCGGAGCTACAGAGGATTGCGGCCCACCTCATCTGGCTGGGAACTCATGCGTTAGACATCGGAGCCATGACCCCTCTCCTCTATACCTTTCGAGAAAGGGAGGATGTCTTGAGAATCTTCGAGGAGGTTGCGGGAGGAAGACTCACGCCCACCTACTTGAGGATCGGCGGGGTCTCTAAGGACTTTCCAGAAGGGATAGGGGAGAAGGTGAAGGCGTTCGTCCAGACCTTTCCCGACCATATCAAGGAGTATGAAACCCTGCTGACAAAGAATATTATCTGGCTCAAGAGGACCAAGGGGGTTGGAATCATCTCCAAAGAGGACGCCATCAGTTTTGGCGTCACAGGGCCCACCCTTCGAGGTTTCGGCGTGAAATACGATGTGAGAAAGGCGTTTCCTTATTCGAGCTATGAAGATTTCGATTTTGATATACCGATTGGCTCGGTGGGGGATGTCTATGACCGGTACGTCGTTCGTCTGCGGGAGATGGAATGGTCAAATTCCATTGTGGAGCAGGCGCTGGAGCGGTTGCCGAGGGGCCCAGTTCTTGCCAACGATCCACGGATCACCCTGCCGCCGAAGGACGATGTCCTCATGGATATCGCTTCATTGATACGGCAGTTTAAGATTGTCTCCGAGGGATTCCGGCCGCCAGCAGGGGAAGTGTATGCGAGTGTAGAGGCCTCCAAGGGGGAATTGGGGTTCTATCTTGTCAGCGACGGATCAAACCATCCATTCCGATTCAGGATTCGCACCCCTTCTTTCGCTAACCTGAGCGCTCTTTCCAAAATGATCGAAGGAAGGCTCATCGCGGATGTAATTTCAGTGATCGGAAGCATTGATATCGTCCTGGGTGAAGTCGATCGATAATAGGAAATGTCTAATGTCAAAGTTCAAAGTCCAAATTAATGTCAAATAACAAAGTCCAAATTTTGTTTTTTTGATTTTGAATTTTGACATTCCTTTGACATTTGAATTTTGAAATTTGAACTCTCATTATTCAAAGAGGTTTCTATGACCGATATTCTTTTCAGCAGTTGGGGTGGAGTGGTCACAGATAATCGAGGGAAACCTGAGGTAGAAAGGCAACCCGTCTCCGCTCTCAATCTACCCCTAGAATTTGATAAAGAGAGAAAGGTCAGAGCCTTCATCGGTTGGGAAGGGATCGTCATCAGGGACAGCGAAGTCAATATAGTCGATTTGATTCGGGCTTACCTGGAGGCGGTCCAGGACGAATCCTGCGGGAAGTGCACGCCCTGCCGGGTAGGGACTCGGATCATGGCCACCATTGTGAACCGGATTGCCGATGGCCAGGGAAAGGTTGAAGACTTAAAACAATTAAAATACCTAGGGGAGATGATCCTCAAGAGTTCCAAATGCAACCTCGGGCAGACCGGTCCGAAACCCGTACTCGATGCGATCGATCATTTTGAAGACCAGTTCTCCGGTGCGATCCAATTGCGGAAAAAGATCCCCCGCCAAGAATATAAGGTCAAGGTAACGGCACCCTGCGAAAGCGCTTGCCCTTCTCATCTCCCTATCACCCGTTATATTGAGTTGATCAAAGAGGGGAGATTCGAAGAATCCCTCGCTGCTATTCGGGGGGCGACCTGCCTGGCCGGAATCCTGGGAAGGGTATGTGTCCGGCCCTGCGAGGATAACTGCCGTCGAGGAAACGTGGATGAATGTATCTCCATTAAATGGCTGAAGCGGTTTGTCGCGGATTATGAAATAGAGAAGAGGAAAGGGCCTTCGATTCACAAATCGGAAAAACGCTCGGAGAAGGTGGCCGTCCTTGGCGCGGGTCCGGCAGGCCTCTCCTGCGCCTACTATCTTGCTCTGAAAGGCTACCCTGTGACCATCTTTGAGAGATTGAGCGAGCCGGGTGGCATGGCGGCGGTGGGAATTCCGGACTACCGTCTTCCCAGGGATGTCGTTAGATATGAAGCAGGGATTGTCGAAAAGCTGGGTGTCGAGATTCGGTACAACACTCAGATAGGAAAGGATATCACTCTCTCTCAGATATTTGAGCAAGGCTATAAAGCCGTATTTATCGGAGCAGGCGCCCAGACCAATACACCCATGGGCGTCGGAGGAGAAGATAAGGGATATAAAGGATTCATCCCCGGGGTTTACTATCTCTTGGAAATCAACCAGGGGAGAGACCCCTATCCCGAAGGGAAAAGGGTGGTGGTGGTCGGCGGTGGAAATGTGGCCATTGATTGCGTTCGATCCTCTTTCCGGATCGGCAAGCCGGATGTGAACCTGGTTTATCGTCGGACAAAAAAAGAGATGCCTGCAGACCGGGTAGAGATCCATGATGCGGAGGAGGAAGGTGTGAAATTTCATTACCTCTGCAATCCGGTCCGGATCGTTGAGAAGGAAGGAAAGGTCGTGGGAGTGGAATGCATCCGGATGGAATTGGGTGAGCCGGATGAATCAGGAAGAAGACGGCCCGTTCCCGTGAAGGGGTCTGAGTTTTTCATCGAGACCGATATTTTGATTCCAGCCATTGGTCAGGCCATCGATCTTTCGTTCCTTGAGGAGAAGGACGGGGTGAAGACGACGAGACGATCCACGATCGCCGTCCAAGAGGGGACATTCGTGACAAGCCGGCCGGGGATCTTTTCGGCTGGGGATTGTGTGACCGGGCCGGATGTCCTGGTACGCGCAGCGGGTCATGGAAAGAGAGCCGCTGACAAGATTGACGTGTTCCTTCGTGGAATGGAAGTGAAGGAGTCCGAAGAGGAACTTCTGGAGACCCTGGTGGAAAAAATCAAGGTCTATAACAAGAATGAGAAAATCGGAATCCCCGGCGGGCAGAAGAGGGCGATGTTGAACATGCTTCCTCCTGGCTCGAGAAAATGGATCTTTGACGAGGTGGAGGAGGGGTTTTCCATTCCCGTGGCACAAAAGGAAGCGGAGCGCTGTCTCCGGTGTGTGAGGATTGGGCTCTTTGCTGTTTAAAAAAATAGATTCTGAAACAAGTCCAGAATGACATTACTATTAAATCCTTTTTTGTCATGCCGAACTTGTTTCGGCATCTCAGTTGTTTTTGGAGTCGGAGGACTGAATACAGCATGTTAAAGCTGACCATTGACGGGAAAGAAATGACGGGAAAGCCGGGTCAAACGATCTATGAGGTGGCCAAAGAGAACGGGATCTACATTCCCACCCTGTGTTATCACCCCAGATTGAGTCTGCTCAAATCCTGCCGCATCTGTTTGGTCGACGTCCAGGGTGCAGAGATGCCCATGGCCTCCTGCGCAACGCCCGCGGTGGAGGGCATGGTGGTTCATACCCGCACGGAGCGCGTCGAACAAATGAGATTGGAGGCTTTGAAACTATTACTGGTCAACCATCCTCTGGACTGTCCTGTCTGCGATGCTGGCGGAGAATGCCAGCTCCAGAATCGAACGTATGAATTCGGAATCCAAAAGAATGAGTACCCCCCGGAGAAAAGAGAGTTTCCCTCCATCCCCTACGGGACGCCCTTGATCCGGCAATGGTTTGATCGCTGCGTGATGTGTCTCCGCTGCATCCAGTCTTGTGTGGATGTGCCGGGAGCGGATGTCCTCGAGGTGGCGGAGCATGGCTTCCCTTCCCACGTGAAGGCGGTTCGGAAGGAGAACTGCATCTCCTGTGGAGAGTGCCTCCACATGTGTCCGGTGGGTGCCTTAACAGAGGACCTCAGCCCCGTGAAAGGCCGCACATGGCAACTGGACAGAATACAGACCACCTGCACTTTCTGCGGGTGCGGTTGCCAGCTTGAGCTGAACGCCCTTGCTGATCGGAAAGTGGTCAAGGTGACGACAAAGGGCGAGGCCGGAGTCAATCACGGAAGCCTCTGCGTGAAAGGAAGATTTGGTTTTGATTTTATTCATCATCCGGAGAGGCTTCAAAAACCGCTTGTAAGAAAATCTGGAGTTTTTGCAGAAGCCTCGTGGGAAGAAGCCCTGGGTGTGGTCGCTACAGGCCTTCAGGAAATAAAAAAGAAGTACGGTGCCCAGAGCATTGGAGGGATTTCTTCCTCCAGGGCAACCAATGAAGAAAACTTCCTTTTTCAGAAATGGATGAGGGCCTGCGTCGGAACAAACCATATCGACAATGGGGCCCGGTTGTCTAACGGATCTTCTCTCTACGGGATGATGGCCTCCACGGGGTGCGGAGCGATGACTCATGCGATGGATGAAGTAACCAAAGCTGACCTCATCCTTGTCGTCGGCGCGGATGCGTATGATGATAACCTCATCTTCAGCAATAAGATGAGAGAGGCGATCCGAAAGAACAACGCGAAGATTATCGTGGTCGATCCTCGGAAGACCCAATGGGAAAAATGGGCCGACCTTTGGTTGAGGCCCCTGCCGGGAACGGACATCGCCTGGATCAATGGCTTGGTTCGTCTCCTCATCGAAAAGGGTGTCCATTCCAGGGAGTTTGTTGGGGCGAAGACAGAGGGCTTTGAGAGCCTGCGGTCCTCTGTAGAAAAATTTTCTGTCGAGGTCGTCAAGAATACCACAGGGATCCCTCCGACAGATTTAGAGGGCGTTGCCACTCTTTACGGCTCGGCAAGAAAGAGGGCGATCGTCTTTGGCTCCGGTGTCACCCAGCATGCCAACGGGACGGAGATCGTAAAGGCCCTATGCAACCTGGCCCTCGTGACCGGAGAGACAGAAGAGGGAGGAGGAGGCGTCTATCCCTTGCTCGCTCAGAATAATGTCCAGGGCGCTTTCGATATGGGTTCTCTTTCCGAATTCCTCCCCGGTTATCAGAGGGTGGAAGACGAAACGGGCCGCAAAAAGTTTGAGGAAATCTGGGAGAGGGAGATTCCCAAAAAACCGGGTTTCACCTATGTGGAGATTTTCGACAAGATTGTGGATGGGAAGATCAAAGCCCTCTATATCTTCGGTGAAGATCCCTTCATCCATCTTCCCAACTTGGAGAAGCTCAAGAATGGACTCGGTCAATTAGAACTATTAGTGGTTCAAGATCTTTTCATGACCCACATTGGGAGCCATGCCCATGTCGTTTTACCCGGGGTGAGTTTTGCCGAGAAGGACGGGACCTTCACCAGCATGGAGAGAAGAATTCAAAGGGTGCGGAAGGCCATCTCACCGGTCGGCGATTCCAGGCCCGACTGGAAGATCCTTTGTGATCTCTCCACGAAGATGGGTTGTCCAATGGGATATCAGAAGCCTGCTGAAATCATGGAGGAGATCGCCTCTCTGGTGCCCATCTATGCCGGGGTCAATTACCCCGGCCTGGAAAAAGAAGGAATTCGGTGGTCTTCAACGAACGGACGGAAGCGGAGATTCTTTCCCATAGAATACAAAGGGCCAATAGAACAGCCGGATGATAGATATCCTTTATGGATCATCCCGAGAGGTTTCCATTACCATTACGGAATCGGGACGACGACGAAGAGAGCGCAAGGGTTGGCCAAAGTCTTTCCCGATTCCTGCGTTGAAGTCCACCCGGAGGATGCCACGAAGGCAGGGCTGGAGGACGGGGGAAAGGTGAAGGTCGTCTCACCGAGAGGGGAAGTGGAGACGATCTGCAAGATTTCCGGAGCGGTCCCCAAAGGGGTCGCTTATTTTGCCACGACCTTTTTCCCTGTTTTTGTAAATAATCTTTTGGTTTCCGGGTTCGATGCCACCAGTCAGCACCCTGAGTACAAAGTCTTTATTGGAAGGATAGAGAAGCGATAGGGGAGAATTAGGATGGAATTATTCTATCTTCTCATCGAGATCATTGTTAAGTGCGTCGTGGTTTTCGCCGGTCTGATGATCGTCGTGGCCTATTTGACCTGGTTGGAACGGAAGGTTTTGGGCCATATCCAGGTTCGTTATGGTCCTAATCGTTGCGGTCCCTTCGGATTGCTCCAGCCCTTTTCGGATGCGGTCAAAGCCTTCTTCAAAGAGGACTTGGTTCCAGGAAAGGCGGACAAGGCTGTCTTCGTCATGGCCCCGATGATCTCGATCATCGCAGCCATCAGCATCTTTGCCGTCATCCCCTTCGGCAACCAGTTTACCATTCCCGGAACGAATTGGGTGGTCAAACTCCGGATTGCAGATGTGGATGTAGCGCTTCTCTATATCTTCGGCGTGGCTTCTTTAGGGGAGTTTGGAATTGTCTTGGGGGGCTGGTCGTCTGGAAATAAGTATGGTTTAATGGGTTCCCTCCGAGCTGCGGCTCAGATGATTAGTTATGAAGTGGCCCTTGGCATCGCGGTCATAGGAGTCCTCATCCTTTCACAAAGTCTGAGGTTGACGGAGATCATCCGTCTCCAGGGAGGAGGGTTCTGGAATTGGAATATTTGGTATCAGCCGGTGGCGTTTGTCCTTTATCTGATTTGCGGCCTGGCGGAGATCAACCGGACTCCCTTTGACATGCCCGAAGCAGAGGCGGAGCTGGCCTGTGGATTCAACATCGAATACAGCAGCATGAAATTTGCCCTCTTCTTCATGGCTGAATACGCCCATATGGTCACGATGGGCGCCGTGGCCGTGACGCTCTTTCTGGGAGGATGGCAGCCGATACTTCCTCAACTCAGTTTCATCCCCGGAGTGGTCTGGTTTTGCGGGAAGCTGTTTATCTTCCTCTTCTTCTTCATCTGGGAGCGGGGGACGATGCCGCGACTCCGGTACGATCAGATCATGAAGCTTGGTTGGAAGATTCTGATCCCCTTAGCCCTGATTAATCTTGTCATCACCGGGCTGATCGTTTCGTTGAAAGGTTAAACTTCTCCCCTCACCCCGCCCTCTCCCCAGAGGGGAGAAGGAAAAGGGGCTTTCTAACGGGGTAAATAACGAGGTCAGAGATGATTATTCCATTGTTAAAAGGGTTGGCGCTTACTTTAAACCGCTTTTTCTCCAAGCCGATCACCATCCAATATCCGGAACAGAAAATTCCTCCGGCGAAGCGTTGGAGGGGCATTCAATATTTTGAGAAGGACGAGCGTGGGAAGACCAAGTGTGTCGCCTGCGGCCTATGTATGATCGTCTGTCCTTCTCAATGCATCTACATTGAGACCGCCGAAGATGAGGAAGGGAGACGATACCCACTCACCTATGAGCTGGATGCCACCCGGTGCATCTTCTGCGGTTTCTGCGAGGAAGCCTGCCCGGTGAAGGCGATTTTTATGGGAAAAACCTATGAATGGGTGGAAGGCCAGAGAAAACCATTTCTCATGACCACCGAGAAGCTATTAGAGGAGAAAAAGGTCAACCCGTAAAAAGCATAGGGCATAGCGCAAAGCGTAAAATTTAAATGACAGAAATCAGATCGTGTGTTTAGGAGTAATGCAATGGCTGAGAATGTCGTCACGGGATTTCAATGGTTGATCTTTTTAGGAGTGGCGTTTACCTCCATCGTCGCGTCCTTATTGGTCGTCACCCGAAAGAACCCGATTCACAGCGCTCTTTTTTTGGTATTGACCTTGCTCTGCGCGACGGTGCTTTATCTCTTGCTGTATAGTCAATTCATCGCCATCATCCAGGTGGTGGTTTACGCCGGTGGCATCGTGATGTTGATCGTGTTTGTGATCATGCTCTTGGATCTGGAGCAAGAGCTTCGGTCCGGTTTAAAAGTTCTTTATTCGAAAATAATCGGTGGCTTGCTGATGGTCCTTTTTCTTTTCGGGATCATTTATTCGGTCGTGGCGAAATCTCCCACTGGGAAGATGGGTTCCTATACGCCGGATAAGGCGAGTGCCAATGTGAAGGCTGTCGGCGAGATGCTTTTCACTCAATATCTTTTTCCCTTTGAGATTGTCTCTGTCCTTCTTGTGGCCGCCGTAGTCGGAGCGGTCATTTTGAGCAAGAAGAGGACGTAGGTCAAGATCATTGAAAAATGAAGATTGCAAAATACAAAATGAAAAATTTGAAAGATTTTGCACTTTGCAATTTATAATTTGCAGTTTGCATTGAGGAGTAATTTATGACGATTCCACCCGTTCCCCCTGAATGTTACCTGGTCTTGAGCGGAATGCTGTTCACGATCGGAGTGATCGGAGCCCTGAGCCGACGAAATGCGATTGTGGTCTTCATGTGCATCGAGTTGATGCTCAATGCGGTGAATCTTTCGTTCATCACCCTGTCCCGTTTTCTCCAATCCCTGGACGGGGTTCTCTTCGCCTTCTTCGTGATAGCCGTGGCGGCCGCCGAGGCAGCCGTTGGGCTGGCGATCTTTGTCATGATTTACCGCTCCAGAGAGACGATCAATGTGGATGAGATTAATATATTGAAATGGTAAGGCGAGTTAAGAATTATGAATTAAGAATTATGAATTTTTTAAACTCTGAACTCATAACTCATAACCCTTAATTCTCCGGAGGATATATTCATGTTCGATTATGTCTGGTTGATCCCTGTGTTTCCGGCGATCGGTTTTTTGATCAACGGACTCTTCGGCAGAAGTTTGGGGAAGAAGGTGGTCAGCTGGGTGGGCCCCTCTGTGATCGGGCTATCGTTTCTCACCTCCATCCTTATCTTCCGCGAATTAATCGGACTACCAGTCACAGAACGCCACTTTGAGAAAGTGATTTTTGACTGGGTGGTCTCGGGCTCGTTCCAAACAGTGATCGGCTACCAGATCGATCCACTCTCCATCCTGATGGCCCTGGTAGTCAGTGGAGTCAGTTTCTTCATCCATATCTACTCGGTCGGGTACATGCATGATGATCCGGGATATACCCGGTATTTCACCTACCTGAACCTCTTTGTCTTCATGATGCTCAACTTGATACTGGCCAACAACTTTCTACTGATGTTTGTGGGATGGGAGGGCGTCGGCCTCTGCTCCTACCTATTGATCGGATTCTGGTATGAAAAGGATTCCGCCTCCAACGCGGGAAAGAAGGCTTTTGTCGTCAACCGGGTGGGTGATTTCGGTTTCCTTCTTGGCATGTTCTTGCTTTTCATCCATTTTGGGACATTGCACTTCGCCGATATTTTCGGCCCCCTTCAAAGAAATCCCCACATGCTGGATACTGCCACAGCGACCACCATCACCATTTTGCTTTTCGTCGGCGCCTGTGGAAAATCGGCACAGATTCCTATCTATATCTGGCTTCCGGACGCCATGGAAGGTCCGACACCGGTGAGCTCCCTTATCCATGCAGCCACTATGGTGACTGCTGGGGTTTATATGGTCGCCCGATGTAATGTACTGTATAGCTTGGCGCCCATCTCCATGGCGGTCGTGGCGATCGTTGGTGTGGCCACTGCCATCTTTACGGCCTCGATTGGGTTCTGTCAGAACGATATCAAAAAGGTCTTAGCCTATTCTACAATTAGCCAGTTAGGGTATATGTTCTTAGGCGTGGGTGTAGGGGCTTACAGCGCAGGAATATTCCATCTGATGACCCATGCTTTCTTCAAAGGGCTTCTCTTTCTCGGCGCAGGAAGCGTGATGCATGCCCTGAGCGGCGAACTGGATATGAGAAAGATGGGAGCTCTCAGGAAAAAGATACCTTACACCTTCTGGACCTTCTTCATCGCCACGCTGGCCATCGCCGGGATTCCTGGACTCTCTGGATTTTTTAGCAAGGACGAGATCCTCTGGCAGGCTTTTTCCAGTCCTCACGGTTACTGGCTGCTATGGGCTGTGGCAGCATTGGCTGCAGGAATGACGGCCTTCTATATGTTCAGAGCATTGTTTATGACTTTCTTTGGTCAGTCCAGGGTCGATGAACATGTGGCGCATCATGTCCATGAATCACCCAAGATTATGACCGTTCCTTTAATGGTTCTTGCTGCGCTCTCGGTCATTGGAGGCTATATAGGTGTTCCCCATATCCTGGGAGGAGCCAATCACATTCACGAATTCCTCGCTCCTGTATTGGGAGGCGGGGCCGAGCCAGCCAAGGCCCATGCCGGGATCACGCTTATCTCGCAGGCGTGGGCATCTGGAGGGGAGGCGGGAGGCCATGGGGCTTCTTTAGAGCTCCTCATGATGGTGGTCTCTGTGGTCATCGCCCTCATCGGGATTGGGATCGCTTATCTTTTCTATGTGAAGAATCCAGCCCTTCCCAAACTGGTAGCAGAGAGGTGGAGCGGACTCTACAAAGTAGTCTTTAACAAATATTATGTCGATGAACTCTATGAAATCCTCTTCATCAACTCCCTCAAAAAGTTTGGGACGGGACTCTGGAAGGGGTTTGATGACTTGGTCATCGATGGTTCGATCAACGGCATTGCTTATCTGATTGGTGCGCTTTCGAGAGCAATGAGAAAGATGCAGACTGGCTTGGTTCAAAATTACGCCTTTTCAATGATCCTTGGTGGAATCGTCCTTGTAGGCTATTATATCGTGCGGGCTATTTTCTATTGAATAACCGAATAGGCCGAATGAGAACGAATTGATCGAATATCTCTTAGATTCTTTGTTCGTCTAATTCGTTGTTATTCGAATCATTCGATGTGTGAAAAAAAGGAGTTGGTTTCATGACTATCTTGGGAATTCCCATCCTGTCGCTGTTGATCTTCTTTCCAATCCTGGGCGCCGTTGTCCTCCTCTTTATCAACAAAGAAAATGGGAGGGCTCTCAGGTGGGTTACCTTAGTCATCGCGTTCATCGAATTTTTTCTCTCATTGCCTCTCTTCTTTATCTTCGATCCCCAAACAGCGGGGATGCAATTTTTGGAGGATTATTGGTGGGTTCAGAGTTACGGGATCAGCTACAAATTAGGCATTGATGGCATTAGTCTCCTTCTGGTTCTCCTGACCACCTTTTTGACCATCCTATGCATCCTGTGCTCCTGGACGGCGATCACCTTCCGGGTGAAAGAATTCATGATTTCTTTCCTCTTCCTTGAGACTGGGATGATCGGTGCCCTGGTGGCTCTCGATCTAATCCTATTCTATGTCTTCTGGGAGGTGATGCTCATCCCGATGTATCTGCTCATCGGTGTCTGGGGTGATCCCAAGAGACGGATTTATGCAGCGGTCAAATTCTTCCTCTTTACCATGGCAGGAAGCGTACTGATGCTCGTGGCAATTTTGACGCTCTATTTCCTCAACCAGAGGGCAACCGGCGTCTCCACCTTTGACGTGCTCGAACTCTACAAGCTGGGGTTGCCCGTCGGCACGCAGTATTGGCTGTTCGCTGCCTTTGCCCTGGCCTTTGCCATCAAGGTTCCAATGTTCCCCTTTCACACCTGGTTACCCGATGCCCATACCGAGGCGCCGACTGCCGGGAGCGTGATCCTGGCAGGCGTCTTGCTGAAGATGGGAACCTACGGGTTCATTCGGTTTGCCATACCGCTGTTTCCGAAAGCAGCCTTTGATCTTCTGCCCGTGGTTTCTATTCTTGCGATCATAGGAATTATCTACGGCGCATTGGTCTCGATGGTGCAGCCCGATCTGAAGCGACTGGTTGCCTTCTCAAGCGTGAGCCATCTGGGATACGTCATGCTCGGAATGTTCGCATTCAATATGCAGGGAATCCAAGGCTCCATCTATCAGATGCTCAACCACGGCATCAGCACTGGCTCCCTCTTTTTGATCGTCGGGATGATCTACGAGCGCCGCCACACCCGTTTGATCGCCGACTTTGGAGGATTGTCGAAGGTGATGCCCATCTACGCTGTCTTCTTCATGATCGTGACCCTCTCGTCCATCGGCCTGCCCGGGACGAATGGGTTCGTGGGAGAATTCCTGATCCTGCTCGGTGCTTTTCAATCTCACGTCGTTTACGGGGTGTTGGCCTCCACCGGCGTCATCTTGGGAGCCGCTTACATGCTGTGGATGTTTCAGAGAGTGATGTTTGGGAAGATCACCCGGCCCGAGAACGAAAAGCTGAAAGACCTTAACGCTCGAGAGATCTCGATTCTTGTCCCGATGGTGATCATGATCTTTCTGATGGGGATCTACCCCAAGCTTTTCTTCAGCAAGATGGACGCCACCGTGGACAAGTTTATAAAGGACTTCAAGGGAAGGGTTGAAATGAAGGCGGACCTTCCTGCGCCAAAAGTGGTAGAAGTAAAAAAATAGGGTTCAAGGGGTCAAGGATTCAAGTGATCAAGGGAATTAAAAAAGAAAAATCAATTAAAAATACACTTGAACCCTAGAACCCTCGAGTCCTTGAACCCTTTCATCGGAGGATTCGGTTGATGAAACTGCCAGAGATTGACCTCTATCTCATTGCACCGGAGATCATCATCACCGCCTTTGGTTTTTTGGTGCTTCTGTTAGACGTCTTTTTACCCAAAGGAGAGAGAAAGGGCTACCTTGGGATCATCAGCCTTATCGGAATCTTTTTCGCCGGTCTTTATACTTTCCCCCAGATGGGATCTGTCCGATCCGGTTTTGAAGGAATGTTCATCTCGGATGGATATGCGCTCTTTTTCAAAATGATTTTTCTGATCATTGCCTTTCTGACCGTCCTGATCTCTATCGGCTACATCCATAGGGAAATGATCGAGTTCGGGGAGTATTATGCCCTGATCCTTTTTGCGACGCTCGGGATGATGCTGATGGCGGCGGGTTCTCATTTGATCATCATCTTCCTTGGACTGGAGACCATGTCCATTTCGATCTATATCCTGGCTGGGATGATGCGGGAAGATAAAAGGTCAGTGGAAGCGGCCTTGAAATATTTTCTTTTAGGCGCCTTTGCCACAGGGTTTCTCCTCTACGGCATTGCCCTCGTCTACGGTGCCACAGGATCGCTTCAACTGAAGGACATCGCCGTTTATATCGCTTCAAAAAGTTTACTGAGAAGCCCGATGCTTCTGATGAGCCTTGTTTTTCTTACCATTGGTTTCGGGTTCAAGATTGCTTCTGTTCCTTTTCATATGTGGACGCCCGATGTCTATGAAGGAGCTCCAACCTCGATTACTGCCTTCATGGCCACGGGGGTGAAGGCCGCGGCTTTTTCAGCCCTGGTCAGGGTCTTTTTCTCCGCCTTACCGGCTTTTCGTCCTGATTGGACATCGATCATGTGGGTGATCTGCGTCGCGACGATGACGGTGGGAAATGTTGTGGCGATCTCCCAGACCAATATCAAACGGATGCTGGCTTATTCGAGCATCGCCCATGCCGGATACATTTTGATCGCCTTTGTCGCGGGGAATGATTTAGGGACTTCAGGCATCCTTTTCTATCTCATGGCCTACGCCTTTATGAACATCGGGGCCTTTACCGTGGTCATTCTCCTTGGGAAGAAGGGGGAGGAAAATACCCTGATCAGTGACTATGCCGGGATTGGGTTCAAGTACCCCCTCCTGGCTGCATCGATGACGATCTTTCTTCTCTCCATGGCGGGCATTCCCCCTCTGGGAGGGTTTATGGCCAAATTCTATATCTTCAGCGCAGCGGTGAAGTCGAAATTCTATTGGCTGGCCATCCTTGGGGTGCTGAACAGCGCGGTGTCGGTTTACTATTATCTCCGGGTCACGGTGCTCATGTATTTCAGGGAATCCGAGCGAGAGATCACCGGCCTCCAATTCTCATTTGCTTCTGTGCTCGCGCTCGTTCTGACGGTCTTTGGCACGCTTGGCATGGGGATCTATCCGTCCTATGTGCTTTCCTTGGCACAGAAGTCCATCGCCGGATTAATGTAAGCTCCAAGGTTCTATAAATCTTGATTGATTGAATGTAGCGCTGGCATTCCAGCCTACCTGGAGGCAGGCAATGCCAAGGTATTAATTTCTTCTATTGACTTCCTCACACCAATTCAATAAACTCTGAACAAATTAAAGCCGGTGTCCTTTCTAACTTTTGCATACACGCTTTTATCCCTTACATAGAGGAATGACACGGTGAATAGAAACTCCTCTTTTACTGTTCGTGATCTTCCAAGACAAGAGAGACCTCGTGAGAGACTCCAAAAATTTGGTCCTGAAGCACTTTCTGCTCAAGAGCTTTTGGCTCTGGTCATTGGGCGTGGTATTCCGAAAAAGTCTGTCATGAGTATCGCACAGGAATTGATGGCGAAGTTTGGTAATGTCAGAGCGATAAGCCAGGCGACCATAGAGGAGCTTTCTCAAATAAAGGGGATTAGAGAGAAGGATTGAAGATTTAAAAGACGAACTTAAAAAGGCCATTGACCGCTTTGAAGAAGAGGAGCTGGTTATTGAAAGGAATCCCGAATTATTTTCAGTCGCTATTATCATAGCAAAGGGTAAATCATGAGGCCCTACCGTAATAGAGGATTGTTCTCTAATTACTATTTGGATGAGCTCCTTCCAAAAGAGGATGAATTCAAGATTCCCATTTCTGAAGTTAAGGCTGTATTTGAGAAGGTAAAGGGAATTTGGGACAGGAGCAGATTTGAAGTCATCAATGAAGACCAGCTAAGAAAACATTTTCTTGATAAGGCTCTGGATTACCTCGGGTGGGTGGTTGATGTCAGTGCCCCTGTTCCCACAGGTGAATGGTCTAAGAGGCCTGATTATGCTTTCTTTCTAAATAATGAGAGTTTAAAAACTGCACAAAAAGGGAAAAAGAATGACTACTTTAAAAGGGTAACTTGTATTGCCGAAGCTAAGCGTTTAGGAAGACCTCTCGATAAAAAGCTTAAAACGGAAGCTGACCCATTCGAGGTTCAAAACCCATCACTCCAAATTAGCCGATATCTATGGCTTACTGGTGTGAAGTGGGGGATTCTTACTGACGGAGAATACTGGAGGCTCTATGAACGTGAGACTTCAAAGAGGCTCGATATTTTCTACGAGATTGACCTCGAAGATCTTATAGAATCAGGCTCAGTTGAAGACTTTCGATATTTTTACCTTCTCTTTCGTAGAGATGCCTTCCCCGAATTCATAGAGAAAGTCTACAAAGGAAGCGTTGATTATGCAGAGGAGGTTGGAGACGAACTTAAAGAAAATATCTATCAGGCCCTTAAAACGCTCGCCCAAGGGTTTATGAAAACTTCCGGGAATAGCCTATCAGGGGAACACTTAAAAGAGATCCACGACAATTCCCTTATCCTCCTTTATCGGGTTCTTTTCATTCTCTATGCAGAGCATCGCGACCTTCTTCCACTCGGAGTTAGTAGACTTTACACCGAGTCATACAGCCTGGATGCCTTTAAAAAAGAAGTGGCGAGTAGGCTTGATAAAAATGAGCCCATCGCTACCTCAACTTTTGGTTATTGGAATAAGGTTAAGGAATTATTTGAAATCATCAACATAGGGAACAAAGAACTTGGCGTTCCTCCTTATAATGGTGGCCTATTTGATTCAGAAAAACATACTTTTCTCGAAAAATACAGGATAGGTGACCTCTATGTGGCAAAGGCGATTGATCTACTTTCTCGTTCGAAAGATAAAGGCAACCTCTAAAAATGTGAATTTTGAAAGTTAGAAATTCGTTGAATCGAATTCAGAGAAAATGTTAAGCACAAAACCCTATCGTTCATCTTACGAAACCTATCTGAACCGATCTTTTGATCGCTT